>Ga0209064_1000450_pt1 | contig 92980 bp, 89 predicted proteins | sample Inofromicrocosms_FD_187498 | JGI IMG/M metagenome (GOLD analysis project Ga0209064, IMG submission 187498) | Mouse cecum microbial communities from Vienna, Austria - Inoculum for glucosamine and mucus D2O microcosms (SPAdes) (version 2) | ecosystem: Host-associated > Mammals > Digestive system >...
GGGTATGTGTTATAATTTTAATATACAAAGGAGATTCTATGAAGGACAAAAAAATACAGTGGCATCCGGGATTTGTAGCGGCCATGAACCTGGAATTTGCACAAGACAGGACAGGGCTGATATTTGAGAAAGAGTATAATCTGAATACGAAGCCATTAGAAGTCGACTTATTGGTGATAAAAAAAGAGGCTTCTATGAAGATAACCAACGAAATAGGAAATCTATTCAAGGGGCATAATATCATGGAATATAAGTCTCCGGAAGACGGACTTGATATAGATGCATTTTATAAGGCGGGAGCCTATGCAGGGCTTTATAAATCTTATGGGGATACATCGGACGCCATTAAGGCGGACGATGTGACGGTATCCCTCGTAAGAGAGGTTAAACCCAAAGGGCTATTCCGTTATTTTAGGGAACACAATTATATGGTATCGAATCCTTATCATGGAATATACTATGTGGAAGGCGCGGTTTTATTTCCAACGCAAATCATTGTCACAGGGGAATTGGATGAAGCGGCGCATGTCTGGCTGGGAGCACTATCAGAACGGATGGAAAAGCAGGACATGGTCAGGCTGTTGGAAAGTGTCGGGAGACTATCCGAAAAAGCAGATAAAGAATTTGCGGATTCTGTTTTGGAAGTAAGCATTGGAGCAAATAGGAATGTGATTGAAGAACTGATGGGAGATGATAATATGTGTCAGGCATTGATGGAAATTATGGAGTCGCAGCTGCTGCTCAAAGAAAATGAATGGAGGGAAGAAGGGAGGAAAGAGGGGAGAAAAGAAGGAAGAAAAGAAGGAAGAAAAGAAGGAAGAAAAGAAGGAAGAGTAGAGGGAACCGTTGATACATTACGGGATTTCGATTATGAAGATGCACAGATAAAGAAAGCGATTATGAAGAAATATTCCCTTTCCGAAGAGGAAGCGGAGGCATATTTATAATTGTGGAGTGGAGAAACCGCCGATAGCCCTAAAGAGGGCTGCCGGCGGTTGTTTTTATACTATAGGAAATTACGCCACAGCGTTGTAAGCCGCCAGGAAAGAATGCGAAGCATTCTTTGGAATCGGCCGCTGGGCCAATTCTTTTTTACACACATGGGCGTCTAAATGAAATATGTCAGCAGGCTGTCGGACACACTAAATATTATAGAGGTATGGGGTGAAATGTTACCAAATTGTCAAATTTTTCGATAAAAACTATTGACATTTTTGAAAAATTCATTATTATATTATTATAACATTATAACTTTAATATGTTAAAAAGGAGGGAAGGAGATGAAAATTTATGATATTCACTCGCATCTTGGAAAAACAAGCTCCGGGGATGAAAATACGCCGGAAGAGTTGTTGCAGGATCTGAATGCATATGGAATATCAAAAGTGGGGATTAGCAGTTTGTCAGGTACATCTACAAGGGTACAGAATGACTTGGTGTTAAGGGCGAAACAGGCGCATCCCGATGAAATAAAAGGCTATGCGTTTATTAACCCTAAGAGCCCGGATGCGCTGGATGAGGTGGACCGCTGCCTGGGGGATTATGGTCTGGATGGGATAAAATTTCATTCTTGGAAGCATGGCTATTATCCGGATAATACGCCGGCGCTTTCCGATATTTTAGCCCGTGTCCAGGGATACGGTGTTCATGTACAGACACATGTGGGAACAGCGCCGTTTTCCACACCATATGCCTGGGCGGAATATGCCAGGAAATTTCCGAAAATTGATTTCCTGTTCACCCACATCGGTTACTATGAATTTGGCCTTTCCACGATAGAACTGGTCAAGGATTTGAAGAATATATGGGTGGAAACATCAGGGCAGATGGACGTGGAAGCATTGCGAAGGGCAATTGATATATTGGGGTCGGAGCGGGTCTGCTTCGGAACGGACTGGCCTTATAAGCCGGTGAACATAGAGGTTGAGAAATTTTATGAACTGAAGGTTCCGGAGAGCCGGTTGGAGTATATTTTTCACAAGAATGCGGAATATTTATGGAGAATGGGGGAGGAAGCATGATTCATATTGTCATAACATCTCATGGCGGGCTGGCGGAAGGGCTGCTGCAATCATCCAATATGTTGATTGGGGAGCAGGAAAATGTGGAATGCATAACCTTCGCACCCGATATGGGGGCGGAGGAACTGGATGAAATTTACAGTGCAAAGATTACCGATATTTCCGATAACAATCAATATTTGATATTGTGCGATATAAAAGGCGGAACCCCTTTCAACGTGGTATCCAGGTACTCTTTTAAAAATGATAACATAGCTGTTATTTATGGGGTAAATCTGCCTATTCTGATCGCCGCACTGCTGGAGGCCCAGGACGAAGGGGCAACGCTCGTCGGTTTAACAGAATCTTTACAGAAACAATTTAGCGAATCCATTGGTGTAAGCGAGTTATAGCATAGGGAAAACTGTATCGCACAAGTTTGTGTCAGCGCTGCCCTCACAAACTTGAAATAGGTAAAGCCACGGCAATGTCTGGCCGCAAAAGCAGCGCAGAAATGGGGGAAAAATGAAAATAAGCGTATTTCGTATTGATGACAGACTGATTCACGGACAAGTAATTACCGCATGGATAGCCTATGCGGATGCAAAAACAATTATAGTAGCGGACGATAAAGCGGCAGGGGATGAATTTACCCAGTCACTTCTGAAAATGGCAACGCCTGATTCCATCCAGTTGAAAATCATGAGAGTGGAAGAGGCCATTTCATGGATACAGACAACGGAAGAGGCGGGGCAGGCATTGCTATTGGTAAGAAGCCCGAAAGAGGCCCTTAGCTTTATTGACGCAGGCTTCAGAGACCATGTGATTAACGTGGGAAACTTGAATATGAAGAAAGGAAAAACAAAAGTCCTGGGCAATTTATGGGTTTTCCCGGAAGATGTGGAACTGATAAAGGACATTTATGGGAAAGGGGTAAAGATGGAAGTCCGCGCGGTGCCTAATGAGAAGAGCCAGGATGTAATGGAACTGCTCAAAAAGAGCAAATTAGTTTAAAAACAAAATGAGGAACTGAAAGAAGGACTGGAACAGGAGGTATATATGAATTTATTCATGCAGGCATTTTTGGTCGCACTTTTTGTAACGATTGCATTTATTGATTCCCATACAACGCAGATACATATATTCAGGCCGGTAGTAGTAGGGCCGGTGGTCGGCCTTATCATGGGGGATGTGCAGACGGGTTTTGCAGTAGGTATTACAGTGGAACTTATGTTCCTGGCAGTTATTTTCGTAGGAACAGCGGTGCCGCCCAACCCTACTATCAGCACAGCGATCGCCACAGGCATCGCAATTTTGGCCGGCGGCGGAACGGATATCGCAGTGGCTACCGCCCTTCCCGTATCCTTTATCGGGCAGGTGGCAGAGACAGTACAGAACTCGGTAATTAACGTATTCTTTATGCACCGTGTGGAGCGTGCGGCGGAAAAGCTGGATACAAAAGGTATCGTGGCAAATAACTTGATTTTTCCCATGGCGGTTAACGCTCTCCTTTATGGTGTGCCTACTTTCCTCGCCATTTACTTCGGGGCAGCTTATGTACAGGGGATTATTGACGCTATTCCGGACAAAATTATCACAGGCCTTTCCGTAGGCGGAAATATGATAGGGGCAGTAGGTTTCGCGCTTCTGCTGAATTCTATCAAAACTAAGAAATTCTGGCCTTTCTGCATGCTTGGATTTTTCATGGCATCTTACTTAGGGATTAATATGGTCGGAATTGCACTCTTGGCAGTGATTTGTGTAGCTATGTACTACTATTTCAAGATTGCTGATGCAAAGGCATAGGAAAGGGGCGTATACTATGGAAAAATTAACGAAAAAAGAACTGTGGAAAGTATTCCTGCACCAGCTTACCATCAGAGGTGCGAACAACTACGAACGTCAGCAGAATGCCGGGTTCACCGAAGCGATGATGCCGGTGATTGAGAAATATTATGAGGACCCTGAAGCAAAAAAGGAAGCCTATGCAAGGCATATGGAATATTTCCTGACAAATGATATAACATCTGCAATACCCGTTGGTGTTGCCGCGGCCATGGAGGAAAGGTATGCAACAGAAGGCGACATTGACCCGGATTCCATCAATGCGGTAAAGACAGCGCTGATGGGGCCGCTGGCAGGGCTGGGTGATTCGCTGCTAAACGGAACTGCAAGGCCCATCCTGGCAGGGCTTGCAATTTCCTTTATTACATCGGGGCTTGGATGGTTCGGGCCGATATTCTTCATCTTCGGCATGGCCCTCGTATCGCTGGGCGTGCGTTATCTGGGCGTATTCCAGGGATATAAACAAGGTGTAAAATTCGTAGAAGCAATCCAGACCAGCGGCCTCATCAGTAAAATATCCGACTTGGCAGCCATTGCCGCGTATACCATTGTGGGCGGGTTCATTCCGGCTTTGGTAGTCATCACTATACCGCTGGAATATGTAAGCGGCGATACGGTACTGAGCATACAGGAAACACTGGATGGCCTGATGCCGGGTGTCCTGGGCCTTCTGTATACCGGGTTGATGTATTGGCTGATATCGAAAAAGAAAATCTCTGCGATCAAATTGATTCTGGTAACGATGGTGGTGGGAATCGCAGGCACTTATCTTGGGATTTTTGGTTAAGGTATTGTGAAGCGCACTGCTGCTTCCCCTGTTTAAAATGCCGTTTGTGCGGCGGAATGAGAGGAAAGATGATTATAGACATTCATTCACATATCGGATGCAATTATGTGCCAAGGGAAGAGGAAGAAGAAAGGCTGATTGCCGATATGAAAAAAAATGGGATTGATAAGCGCGTAGTTTCTTCCATAAGCATGCCGTATGAGGAAGGGAATCGATATGTTTCAGAACTTGTGTCCAGGCATAAGGACTGCCTTGTGGGCTGTGCGGTTATCAATCCCAAAGAAGCCGATTGCAGGGAAAAGGTGTTGGAAGCCCTTTCGCTTCCCGGGATAGCAATGCTGGAATTGAATTCACTGGAAGATAGCTATTATCCCGATATTTGCCCTGGGGTAGAGGAGGTGATGCAGGCGGCTGCCGAAAAAAAAGTGCCGGTAAAGGTTTTTTCCGGCCTGGGTGCACGGGCTATCCCCTGGCAGTGGGTAAAGCATGTAAAGAATCACCCCGAACTGGAATTTATTTTTCTCCACATGGGATGTTTTGATTATGGCTATGGCTGCGTGGAACTGGCAAAGGAATATTCGAATATCTGGCTGGAGACATCCAATCAGTATGAAGTGCAAATATTGAAAAAAGCGCTTATGACGGTTTCGGAAGACAAGGTTTTGTTCGGCTCTATGTATCCGGAACGTTTCACCCGCTGCTCTTTGGATGTATTTGATACGCTCCGCCCAAAGGAGGAGTGGAAGAAGGCATGGCTTGGGGGGAACGCAGAAAGGCTGTTTGCCAAACATATGGATTAGACGGTATGCCGGAAATAATTTAAGTTGCCCGTAGCCTGCATAGGGCATAAGGGTGCAGGCCGTGGGTTATGGAAAGGAAGCGATTGATAATATTATGAAAGACAAAATCAGGGCGATACTCCCGGAGGAAGCTAAGGAAGCCTTTGACGATATTGTAGAGCAAAGAGTACTGGGAGCCGGGAATCATATTTCCATGGTAGGGAATATGATAGCGTCTATTGTGGAAAGGGGAGTGCGGGAGCGGCGGACAGCGGCTTCTGTCATCGAAAATATTACGGAAGTGGCCGATTATTTTATAGCGACCAGAGGGGAAGCCAGCCAGGCGGTCAGCAATGCCATCCGCCTTATGGTACATAATATCAAGGATTATAAAGAGTGGGATATGGATAAGGCGGCGGAGGCGATTCTGGCTGCCAAGGACAGCTATGCCGGTACGGCTGCTGCAGCGATTGAAAAATGTGTGGCCTATGGGGTCAGGCTGGCGAAGGACATGAATACCATATTTGTGTACGATTATTCCAGCACCGTAGAAAAGTTCTTAAGAAGGCTGGGGGAAAATAAGAAATCCTATCATATTTACATAGCGGAAAGCAGAGTGATAGACGGAGGGAGGCCTTTTGTAAAAGCATGCCAGGAAGCAGGGCATCGGATAAAATTTATTCCGGAGGCATCCATGATGTACTTTCTAAAGGACTGTGACGGAGCTTTTATGGGCGCGGAGACTTTTTACCCCGACGGAACCGGCTTTAATACAACAGGGTCGGATATTGTAGGGTTAATTTGTAAACATTATGGAATTCCCCTTTATTTTCTCACACCGATGATTAAGGTGGATATACGGCCCGTGACAGGCGGCAGGAAGAACCTGGTCTTTGACGACCTTAAGAAAAAGCTTTCCGCATCATGGGGCGGGGATATCAGGACGGAAGATATTGACTTCATGACGCCGGAGCTAATCGGGGTGGCGCCGGAATTTATCCGGGCATTTATCACGGAGGAGGGAATTATCCCCTCCGGCCAGATGTATGGCATTAGTATGGAGTATAGCAGAAAATTGAGATGAAATCATTATATGTGCTGCGGGTGCTGTGGTTGGGGCTGCATTGGAGCTGATGCAAGTGCACTGCGCGGAAGGAAGCACAGAAATGAGGTTGGAATGAAAGGTTTGAAAGATAACGATAAAATTATTTTATCCATGATACAGCCGGAGCCTTTGCCGGGCAGTTACCGGCATCGTGATATGGACATCCAGGAAATTACGGATTTGGCGCTGAAAGAAACGGAAATGGTGGCCGAAAACAATTTTGACGGAATTATTCTCCAGAATATGAACGATATGCCAATCCGCCAGATTTCCCGCCCGGAAGCGATTGCCTATATGACTAGAATCGGGATGGAAATCAGAAAGCGATTCCCGGAACTGATAATGGGTATCCTGATTAACTGGGATGGGGTGGCCGGCCTTTCTGTGGCTGATGCTATAGGTGCGGATTTTGTCCGGGTGGAGCACCTTTTCACCGGGGCGAATGTCACTAGTGCGGGCATTTTGCAGGCCCAGTGTGTGGAGATTGCAGAACTGAGGAAAAGGACCGGTTCTAAAGTGCCCGTTTATGCGGATGTATATGAAGTGCATGGGATTCCTTTGGGGAGAAAGCCCATAGGGGATGCGGCATGGGAGTGCGTCAATGAAGCATTTGCGGATGGGCTTTTCATGTCAGGAAAAACGGTGGAAGAGAGCATCCAAATGGCAAAAGAAGCCAGGATGCGGGTAGGAGATACCCCCATTTTCCTGGGCGGGGGCGCTACCGGGGAGAATGTGCATGAGTTGATGCAATACTATGACGGAGTTTCTGTTGCCACATGGATTAAAAACGGGGATATGAAGAATCCCATCGACCCGGAACGGGCGAAAATTTTTATTAGAGAGGCAAAGCGATAGGCTTGGGTGAGACTGGCTTCCAGGACGGAGGTGTTTGGCTTAAACGGATGAGGCCGGAATGGATAGAGCCGAAAGCTGAGCTGTTATATAAGGAGTGTATGAAATAGACAGGCGGCCGCATTGGAGTGATTTCAATGTGGTCGTCTGTTTATTCGCAGGGGTGCACAGATGAAATTGTTGCTTACGCAACGTGCGCTCCGCGCGGTGAGTAGGGGGAAACTCTTCCCTACTTGATTGTACATGGGCGTTCGAAGTAACAGTTCAGCCTGCAACTGCGCACGTGCTGCGCAGTTAGCAGCCAATGAATTGGAACAGCCAGGAATCCGGAAGGCTGAACTGTTACCGTTCGAATGAAATGTGCCGGTTCCAAGCTTGTAAAATCAGGGGGGCTGTGATAGTATGGAGATACGAAAAAGAAAGGGAAAACAGGTGAGAAGATTGGCAGTGACAGAACAGCAACATCAAGAAGATTTACAGCGTTTAAGAGGTTTACGGCCAATTGATGATGACTTCATGCGTTGTCTTTTTAAAGACAATATACCACTGGCTGAATTTGTATTACGCATTATCACAGATAAAACGGATTTAATTATTACTGATTGTGAAACACAGAAAGATATGAAAAGGCTGGCTGGAGCGCGTTCTATTTGCCTGGACGCATATGGAACGGATTTGGCCGGAAAGAAATACGATTTGGAAGTCCAGAGGCAGGATAAGGGGGCAGACCCCCACAGAGCAAGATACCATTCCAGTGTAATGGATATAGAGAACCTTCATTCCGGTCAGGAATTTAAGGAATTGCCGGATACATATACAATCTTTATCCTTGAAAAAGATTTTTATGGCGAGGGCGAAGCCATATATCCGATTGAGAGAATCAATCTTGCAACGGGTAAATCTTTTGAAGATTGGGAGCATATTCTTTATGTGAATGGTGAATACCGTGGAGAATCCGATATAGGAAAACTTATGCATGACTTTAATTGTACCCAGGCAGATGATATGAATTTTGAGTTGATGGCAGAACGAACAAGATATTTGAAAGAAAACCCGAAAGGAGTCCAGGAAATGTGTAAAGTGATGGAGGATATGAGAAATGAATCTCTGAGAGAGGTTGCCAAAAGAATGCTGGCAGATGGAATGTTGACACTTGAAAAAATTGCGGAATACGCAGGACTTCCACTAGATGAAGTGAAAAAACTGAAAGAAGAGCGAACAGCATAAACAAAACCGTAGGCCGGGAATCTAAAACAGGTTTCCGGTTTTTTATTATAGTTGATTTTGTAACATATCCTGTATAATATTGGTCTAATATAACAAATGGAAATCCATAATGACCTAAGTTTTTATAGGCTCTCGGAATATTTGTCACAAAGGCAGGTGCAAGAAAGATTCCCGGAGGCTATTATTAAAAAGAGGTGATACATTGTACAGAGATATCGAAGATTTATATTCCGAATATTATCAGGAATTATACAAATATATTTATTTGATGACATTAAATAAGTATGATACAGAGGACATCCTTCATAATACATTTATTAAAGTAATGAAGGGCATCAAATCTTTTAAGGGTCAAAGTACTATTAAAACGTGGCTGTTTTCGATCGCTCATAATGAGTGTATAAACTATTTCTCACAGAATAAACGCAACAAGGCAGAATCTGCCGATTATGCCTGCATCACTATTGTTGTCCAGGATTCTATGGATAAAACAATGCTAAAAAAAGAAGAGGTGGAAATCATCCTTAGGTTCATACGGGCACAAAAAGAGCCAATCCGAAGCTTACTAATTCTTCGTTTGATTGACGAGGAAGCATTTGGCACCATTGCCAATATTCTTAATAAAACTGATGTGTGGTGCAGAGTCACATTTTATCGCATGAAGCGGAAAATTATAGATTTGCTTGCACAGGAATAGCTTAAAATAACTGGAAAGGATGGAAGATGGAAAATTTTCAATCCCAAGTTTGTGTCTGCACGGCATCCACAAACTTGCTATGCATAAAACCCCGGCAATGCCGGGCCACAAAAAAGCCGTGCAGAAATGGAGAAAAAGGCAATGAAAAATGAAAAATGCGCTTTGGTAAAAGAATTGGTCCCCCTATATATTGAGGAAATTACAAGTCAGGAAGCCACTGAAATAATAGAAGAACATATTAAAACATGTACATTATGCCGTGAATTTTACAAAAAGGAACAAACAAATTTTTCATTAGACCTTGAATTGGTTCATGCAGATAAAGAAACCTTAGGGTATATAAATGGAATTAAACTATGGTACTTACTGTGTCCTCTTATCATGTTATTGTTTTTACGTTTAGAATGGTCCACATTCCTCAGAGTTTACGAAGGCTTCTTATTTCTATTTGCAGTCTGCGCTATTGCCTCGGAGGTATTTCACAAAGGAACCTGGTGGGATTCTGAGTGTATACAAATGCAAGAAGAAATTCGGAATGATGCCAAGAAAAAAAGAGGAAAATTCTATACTAGGCCAATATTGATTGCATTACCCTCCATATTGACCATTCTAATCATGGAACTGCCAAAGTATATCGGATATTTTATATGTGAGTGGTGGCCCGGCTGATAATGTTGCCGGTGAACATAGTTTGGGCGGGAATATCCTTTCCATCGAAAACCTGCATCAGCAGGGAGACTGCTGTAACGCACATAAATTCTACGCGGTTGTCCACAGTGGTAATCTCCGGGGTGCTGCAAACGGAGAGGAGGGAGGCAGGAATATGTAAAGCAATATATGAGGATTTTGGGGGCGAGCGGAAGATATTGATGTGCCTGGCATCTTATGATATACTAATCTGGTGTTTAATAATGTACTAGTGTGAAAAATAGATTTTTCACACGGCGATTTGTGTCTGCGCGCTGCTTGCCACAAAGTCGCTTATGCGTAAAAGCAGCGCAGAAATGAGGATTTTTATGGCAGATTTTTTTTCAAAAATGAATGATGATTATGCCCGGAAACATTTTCCTGAAGGCTCTGTATTTGAAGGGGCAATGAAAACTGTCAAACGGAGAAGTATCGGCGGCCTATTTTTCTTCGGCCTGTTTTTTGCGGCGGCGCTGTATGGATTGGTGTGGGGAATCCGCAGAACGCTTAAGTTTATGGCCGAAGGGCAGGATGACATGTTGAGCGTTGGAATTGTGATTTGCGGATTTTTCGGAGTAATAGTGCTGGTTTGCCTGCTCGTACTGGTGCTTTTAATCAAAGGGAGCCGGAAAAAGCGGGGGGATTACATAGCGGATTCCGCCAAGCACAGCAAGCTGCCGGTGAGTGAAATAGAGGAGTTCGAACGGCAGGCGGCAGCTTCGGACTGCTATATCCTGAAACTGACGGCAGGGCTGGACAGGATGCTTTCCAATGCTACGAACAAGGATGGGTTACTTACAAGGGATTATATTTATTTGGCTGACCCGGCCCAGACCGTCATGCGTGTGGATAGTTTAAAGGCCTGCTGCTTTAGCGACTACACCTATTACATTGATACGGGAAAGCAGCACAAGAAAATTCATTGCCTGGCTATTTGCCTTGTGGCGGCGAATGGAGTAAGCGTTCTTTCCGATACAACCGAAGAAGCGGGGCGGGCTCTTATGGCGATCATCAAAGAACGAAACAGCACAGTTGATACGAATGAAGGAAAGGTTCTGCCGGAGGATGCATTGGACAGTTACAAAAAGAGGGTGCTGGAGGGGTAGTAAGCTGGCCGGTTGAATGGTTTTGTACATTGCGGGAAATGTAAAGAAACAGTAAAATAATAGGCAGCGGCATTTCTTTGTTGTAATGCTGCTGCCTGTTGTTCTGTTTAGTTATGCGGCTTTTGAATAATCAATAATGGCTATTTCCTGCATAAGCTGTTTAGCAACATTGACAAGGCTTTCAAGCTGTTTAGCAACTTCATTTGAATAATACTTCTCTCCACATTGTTCACATTCTTCACAAGGTACATTTTTAATGATGATAATACAGTTTTTATAATTTACTACATGCGTTGTGAAAGATGGAATTGTGGTCTTACATTTACAATACATACACATAGCTATTGCCCCTTTCTTGTTTTTAAGTCCTTTTCAAATTTATCTTTGTTTGGAAAATAAGCAGTTATGAAAAATAAAGTACTGTTATCCGAACCAACAACAATATGCAATATTTTGTTTTCTTTTGTATATCCGAAAATAAGACAACCGGGGTGTGGAAAATCATCTGGATAATCTTCTATGATTTCTCCTGTCTGTAAACAGGATTCCACATCACTTATGTTTATATCTCTTTCCTGCATACGCTCTAAACAGTGTTTTGCCCATTTTATATTAGAATCAGAGGCATTGCATAGCGTTTGAAGCTGTTTTATATCCATATCTGCACTTCCTTTTCTCTTGTTTACTGGTATTATACACTATTTTGGCAGGAAATAAAATAATATTTAACATTGCTTGCTCCTGTGATATAGTCCATATGGAGTACATGGCGGATTCCCATAAATACAGAATGTCCGAAAAAGACAATATATAGTAATTGTTGAATTATCCTAAATGGCAAAGGACAACAAAAGGACAATCAAAAAGGGAACAAACCATTTCCGGTTCATTCCCTTACATTTCAAAATCCTTTAAAAACAGGCGTTTCGATTAGCCAAAGTATCTCTTTAACAGACCTGCGAAAGCCTTGCCATGTCTTGCCTCATCACGAGCCATCTCATGAACGGTATCATGGATTGCATCCAGGTTAGCAGCTTTTGCGCGTTTTGCAAGATCGAATTTACCAGCGGTTGCGCCGTTTTCGGCTTCCACTCTCATTTCCAGGTTCTTCTTTGTGGAATCGGTTACAACTTCGCCTAACAGTTCTGCGAATTTTGCAGCATGCTCTGCTTCTTCCCATGCAGCTTTTTCCCAGTAAAGGCCGATTTCCGGATAACCCTCTCTGTGAGCTACTCTGGCCATTGCAAGGTACATACCAACTTCTGTGCATTCTCCTGTGAAGTTAGCCCTCAAATCAGCCATAATGTCTTCGCTTGCGCCCTTTGCAACACCTACTACATGTTCAGCAGCCCATGTCATATCATCGCCCTGCTGTGTAAATTTCTCAGCCGGTGCATTGCACTGAGGGCATTTTTCAGGAGCAGCATCTCCTTCGTGTACATATCCGCATACCTGACATACAAATTTCATAATTTAAATCTCCTTTGCTTTAAAATATAGTTTTAATTTATTATGACTGCAGTTTCCTGCAGCAACTCCCGCATAAGCCATAAAAATAAGCGGAATAACCATCAATCCGCCCGGAAAAATCCTTCCTGGCCGCTTCTTGGATATAGTCTATGTTTTCCATTTTCAAATCGATGACGCTGCCGCATTCCGAACAGACAAAATGATTATGCGGCGACGTATCAGCGTCAAAATGGTCCACCCCATCCCCTACGCGAAGCCGAATGATTTCCCCCATATCGGAAAGCAGGGTGAGGTTACGGTATACAGTTCCCAGGCTGATATTCGGAAATTGCTGCCGGACATTCATATAAACCACATCAGCCGTGGGATGATCTTTTCTCGTACAGAGAAAATCCTTAATGACTTCCCGCTGCCGACTGTATTTCAGAGCCATATCAACCCTCCTGGTAAAACTAGTAATCATTACTGTTTCCAATTATAACAAAAATAAACCTTCTGTCAATACAATTTTAAAGGTTTACAAAGTTTTTATAACTTTCTATTGTTCTTTTAATAAACTTACCCTAAAAGGTGTGGTATAATCTTCCCAAGGCAACTAAAATAAAGCCCCTCCCATACCAAACTACACAAAGAGAGGCCCCCAATGAAATTTAAAACAAGACTCCTGGTAACTTTTCTGACAATCGTTCTTTTGCCGCTGCTCCTCACAATGATAGCATTTATGAGCATCGGCGCATACCTGATGAATGCGCAGCGGGAATTCGGCCTGGTAAATCTGGACTACAACATGATGTCCGAGCCTGCCCAGACATTTGAGCGAATCACAGAAGAAATTTTTGAAAAAGTAGAAATACAAATAGCTTTAGATGAAACTCAAATGGAAGATGAAGAATATCTATCCGAATTAAACCAAGAAATTGAAGGCAAGGCTTCCTACATTATAGTCCGCAAAGACGGCGATATTTATTACACAGGAAATGAAGAGGCGGCGAGAAAGATATTCCCATATCTGCCTTCCTATGGATATGCCAATGCGGGAAAAGAAGCCGGATATTATTATAATGACATGTCCAAACTGGTAAGGCAGCTGGATTTTAGATTTTCAGACGGTTCGGAAGGAAGCTTCTTTGTCGTAACCCGAATCAACTCCCTTATTTCCAAAAGGCTGCTGGTGGATATGTTTATCGCTATCGTTGTCATACTCATCTTTACCAGCCTGATGCTGACACAATGGATACAACGGGGGGTCTTCGTACCGGTCAATGAACTAAACAATGCGATGAAAAATATTGCCGATGGCAACTTGGAATATATGCTGAACACTGACAGCAAAGGGGAAATAGGCGAACTATATAAAAATTACGAAGAAATGCGTCTCCGCTTAAAGGAATCCACGGATGAAAAATTTGAACATGAGAAACAGAACCGGGAGTTAATCAGCAACATTTCCCATGACCTGAAAACCCCCATCACAGCGATTAAGGGATATGTGGAGGGCATTATGGACGGCGTGGCGGATACGCCGGAAAAAGTAGATAAATATATTAAAACGATATATAATAAAGCCAACGATATGGACCGGCTGATTAATGAACTGACCATTTATTCCGGCATTGATTCTAACCGGATCCCCTATCATTTCCATCGGCTGAATGTAGCCGATTATTTCGGTGACTGTATAGAAGAGGTAGGGCTGGATTTGGAGTCGAAGAATATAGAACTGAATTATTCCAATCTGGTTTCGCCGGATACAATGATTATTGCGGACCCGGAGCAGCTGAAACGGGTAATTAATAATATTATAGGCAACAGCGTGAAGTATCTGGAGAAGGAAAGCGGCACTATTGATATCCGGATCTTGGACGAAGTGGATTCCATCCGGATAGAAATCGAAGACAACGGACGGGGCATAGCAGCAAAGGATTTGCCAAATATTTTCGAACGTTTTTACCGGACGGATGCTTCCAGAAACTCTTCGAAAGGAGGAAGCGGGATAGGGTTATCTATTGTAAAGAAGATTGTAGAGGACCATGGCGGCTACATATGGGCCACCAGTAAAGAAGGGGAAGGCACATGTCTTCACTTTGTATTCAGGAAATATCGCGAAGTGATGGAATAGTGAAAATAAATTATGTTTAAAAAGAAAGGGAAACGGAGTATGAGCAGGATACTGATAATAGAAGATGAGGAAGCTATTGCGGATTTGGAAAAGGATTATCTGGAACTAAGCGATTTTGAAGTGGAAATTGAGCATACGGGCAATGAAGGGCTGGAAAAAGCTTTGAAGGAAAGCTTTGATTTGGTCGTTCTGGACTTGATGCTCCCCGGAATGGACGGGTTTGAGGTATGCAAGAAAATAAGGGAAGAAAAAAATATCCCGATCCTTATGGTGTCGGCAAAGAAGGATGATATCGACAAGATAAGGGGGTTAGGGCTGGGGGCGGATGACTATATGACCAAACCTTTCAGCCCAAGCGAACTGGTAGCCAGGGTAAAGGCCCATATGGCAAGGTATGACAGGCTGGTAGGCTCCACTCAGAAGACCAATGATATCGTGGAAATACGGGGAATACGGATTGACAAGACCGCGCGCAGAGTTTATGTGGACGGGGAGGAAAAGAATTTTACTACAAAGGAATTCGACTTGCTCACTTTCCTGGCGGAAAACCCCAACCATGTATTTACCAAAGAAGAACTGTTCCGGGAAATATGGGATATGGATTCCATAGGGGATATTGCGACGGTAACCGTCCATATCAAGAAAATAAGGGAAAAAATAGAATTTGACACTGCAAAGCCCCAGTATATTGAAACGATTTGGGGTGTGGGATACCGGTTTAAGGTGTGATATGGTTGGATATAAGCTTACAAAAGAAGATATCCTATACGAGGATAACTATATTATCGTTTGCCGTAAACGGGCCGGTATAGCAACCCAGACAGCCAGGTTAGGAGAACCGGATCTGGAATCCGCTTTAAAAAATTACTGGAAAATTCCTTACGTGGCAGTTATCCACCGCCTGGACCAGCCGGTGGAGGGCATACTGGCCTTTGCCAGGACGAGGGAAGCGGCGGCCGGCCTAAGCAGGCAAAGTGCCGGGCAGGTAATGAATAAGAAATATTATGCTGTGGTGATGATGGGGGAGTGCGGCAAAGAAAATATTCTGGTGGATTATCTGCAAAGAAACGGCAGGGAAAATACTTCCAGGGTGGTTAGTAAGGACGCAAAGGATGCGAAACGCGCAGAACTCACTTACGAAGTACTGGCTGAGAAGGACGGGTTTCCGGGTCAGGCAGAATCGGGGGAAAGGGGAGAGAATACAGGTGCTGCCCAAGCCGGCAGGGAAATCCAGAAACGAATCGCCCTGCTCCGGGTACAGCTTAAAACAGGAAGGCACCATCAGATACGGGTGCAGATGGCTCATGCCGGCATGCCGCTGTTGGGCGATAGCAAATACGGAAGCGAGGAATCAAAAGACTATAGCCGTAGAATGGGTATAAAAAATATAGCACTGTGTGCCTATAGCCTGGATTTTTTACATCCGGTAACAGGGAAAAAAATGAATTTTGAAATAACGCCAAAAGGAAATGGATTTTGTCCGTTTTTTCCAGTTAATTCCTAAGGGATAGAAAGAAAAAGGTCAATAATTTCTGCCAAATGACTCATACTAACTTTAAGAAAAGATAAGGATGGGATGGGAAATGGAAAAAGAAATGACGGCAAAAGCAAGGGAATATGCGCTTCTTGGCGCAGTGATTATAGGGGTGTACATAGGATTCCGCTTTTTGAGTCCGTTGGCCGCTCCTTTTCTTTTTGCCTTTGCTTTTGTGGCATGGCTTCATCCCTGGCTGGAGAGGGTTCAAAATAGAGTTCATATTAAGAAAGGGATATTAACTGCCGGGATTCTGTTGATTATTTGCGTGACGGCAGGGGTGGGAATATGGTGTCTTGTTATTTTTGCCATACAAAGGCTTGGGGATTTATTGGGGCAGGTAGATGTATTTGAAGAAAGGTTCTGTGTCTTTGTAGGTAACTGCTGTGAGGGGATAGAGAAAAAGTTCGGGATGGACGGAGACGGGATAGAGCAGTTTATTCTGGAAAGGGTGAATATCTTTATCGAGAACTTTCAGGTGCAGGTGGTGCCCAAAATTATGAATGAGTCGGTGGGGTATGTAAAAGGTTTTGTGGGTGTGGTCAGCTTCCTGGCAATTATGATTATAGCGGCCGTGCTGCTGGCAAAAGATTATAAAGGAATTATGGAAAAGCTATACCGTAAGGGGGAAATGAGATGCGCCATTAATATCGGGAAAAAAATATTCCGCCACATTGGAACTTTTATACGGGCGCAGTTCATTATCCTGTTAATTATCAGCCTGTTATGCGGGAGTGTCCTGTTTCTTGGGGGAATCGAAGGAGGGATTGCCATCGGGCTGTTTACAGGCTTTATGGATATGCTGCCATTTATCGGAACAGGGCTGGTATTAATGCCGCTGGCCTTCTGGCAAATTTTAAACGGATATTATGCAAAAGCGGTAATCTGTGTTATTCTGTATGTAGTATGTGCATTGACCAGGGAGTTTTTGGAGCCGAAACTCATTGGGGAGAAGATGGGGATATTCCCTGTGGCAATTTTGTTTTCGGTATATGCGGGAGTAAAGCTGTTTGGGGTATTCGGTATCGTAAAGGGGCCGTTAGCGCTGATTACTATTTATGAAATATATATTTTTTTGAAAGGGAAAAATGGGTTTAGGGATGAAGGAAGAGAGGAAAGCGGGAACTGAGGTGGAGGAAATAATTTCTGACGAGGTCGGGCAGGAGAGTCCTTTGACTCTGAAGGAGTTCCTGGAAGAGGCGGTTTCGCTGCTGTTGACAGCTTATTTGTTTATCATTTTCTGTATATATCCTTTTTATATCAAAAACGGCTATTCGGATATAGGAAATGAGAAATATCAGTTTTATAAATATATTACTATGGGCGGTCTGGGGCTGATTTTGCCGCTGGCGCTGCTGTGCATTTTTTTCCGCGTCAGGGATTGGCGTAAAAGCAAAGGGGCTGTAGCCCATGCGGAAGGCATGGCGTTTTCCGGGGGGAAGATGGGGGGTTTACGCAGATGCCGTTTTTCCCTGACAGACTGGGCCGTGGCGATTTACGGCATTGTCGTTATTTTCTCCTATGTTTTTTCGGATTATAAAGAAAAAGGGCTGTGGGGGGAGGCAGGGTGGAACATGGGGCTGTTAACCCAACTGGCTTTTGTACTTTTTTATTTCCTGCTTGCTTTTTTTTGGGAGTATGAGGAGAATCTGCTGGCGGCGTTTATGGGGGCGGCTTCGGTAGTTTTTTTGCTGGGGGTATTGAACCGTTTTTCCATATATCCCATTAATATGGGGGGGACGGACATCGGATTTTTGTCTACGCTGGGAAATATCAACTGGTATTGCGGTTATTGGGCGGTGCTTTTTCCTGTGAGTCTGGTGCTGTACTGGTGTACGGATAAGTTATGGCTGCGTCTGGCTGCATTGGCAGGTACGGCCATAGGGATTGCAACCGGGGTCAGCCAGGGCAGCAGCAGCGCAGTGATAGTGTTTGCCGGGTTATATCTTTGTGTATTTTGCCTTTCTTTTAAAGGGATAGAAAAGATGAAGCGCTTTCTGGAATTAGTGATTTTATTTTGTGCGGTCTGCCAGGGGCTGCGTGGATGGAGGATTGTGCGTCCGGACGGGTTCAACTTTTATGAAGGAACATTAAGCGACGTATTAACGATGTCGAGAGTCACTTTATTCGGGATGATTCCCGCGGGGATTGCTTATCTCCTGTTATGCGCGGCGGGAAAAAGGGGAAGCGCGGACATGAGAAAATATAAGGCGCTGCGGCAGATTGCTATATTGGGGGCAGTGGTGGTGGCAGGGGTGTATGTCCTGCTCCTTGTGCTGAATTCCAAAGCAGGCGGTATTCGGTTTATGGGGAATTTGTCGGCATTGGTGTTTAATGCGGGATGGGGAAATGCCCGCGGGGCAACCTGGAGCGCCGGGATAGAGGTTTATAAAAATATGCATGGCTGGGATAAATTAATCGGCGTAGGGCCGGACTGTTTTGCTATGCATTTGTATACTTTGCCGGATTTAGCGGAACGTATGTCCAATCAGTTTAACGGAGCCAGGCTGACCAATGCCCATAACGAATGGCTGACGGTGCTGGTAAACCAGGGGCTTTTGGGCCTGGTCAGCTATGGGGGGATCTTTGTCAGCGCGTTTGTGCGCTATCTTTATGGCGGGGAAAAGGCATTGGAGGGCAGGAAGAGATATTTGTATGTTTTTGGCATCAGTGCTTTTGTATATACCCTACATAATATGGTGAGCTTTCAGCAGATTTTGAGTACGCCCTTTATCTTCCTGATGCTGGGGATGGGGGAGGCGTTAGTGAAGGAAGGCAATGAACAATTGTGATATGGAAAAGTGAGATACGAAAAGTTCTGGTTGACAAATGAGGATTTTTCTCCTAGAATCTAATCAAATCAATATGTTTTATGCGGAGAAGAGGATTAGTACGGGCAGATATGTATCAGAGAGGGAATCGGATGGTGTGAGATTCTTACAGAATGGCCCGGAACCGGCCTTGGAGCAGCGGATGAACAGCGGGGGAATTCGTTTCCTGCACAAATCCGACGTAACGCCGGCGTTAACGGTAGGATAAGCGATTGCGGTTAAGATATCCCAGGTGGGAATCAGTGTGGAAGAAACCGCATTAATCAGGGTGGTAACGCCGGGTGTCCGGTCCCTTTTATGGGATTGGATATCCGGTGTTTGAGTTTGTGCCAGCGCCGCGTGCATGGACTCTGGGATAAAATATACGGCGCAGAAATGAGGAGAGAAATGGCGGATAAAAAATTGGTGGAAGCAATCACATCCATGGATGAGGATTTCGCGCAATGGTATACGGATGTGGTGAAGAAGGCGGAGTTAATTGATTATTCCAATGTGAAGGGCTGTATGGTTATCAAACCGGCAGGGTATGCGATTTGGGAGCTGATACAGAGGCAATTGGACGATATGTTCAAGGCTACAGGCGTAGAGAACGTGTATATGCCCATGTTCATACCGGAGGGGTTGCTGCAAAAGGAAAAAGACCATGTGGAGGGTTTTGCCCCGGAAGTGGCATGGGTGACCCATGGCGGATTGAACCCATTGCAGGAGAGGATGTGCGTAAGGCCTACTTCGGAAACCCTGTTCTGCGATTTCTATAAAGGGGATATCCAATCCTACAGGGATTTGCCCCGGGTTTATAATCAGTGGTGCAGCGTAGTGCGCTGGGAAAAGGAGACGAGGCCGTTCCTGCGTTCCAGGGAGTTTTTGTGGCAGGAAGGGCATACGGCACATGCGACAGCGGAGGAAGCCCAGGAGAGGACAGAACAGATGCTGAACGTATATGCGGACTTCTGTGAGCAGGTTCTGGCGATTCCGGTGGTGAAAGGGCGTAAGACGGATAAGGAGAAATTTGCGGGGGCGGAGGCAACCTATACGATTGAAGCATTGATGCATGACGGCAAGGCGCTGCAGTCGGGGACCAGCCATAATTTCGGCGATGGATTTGCCAAGGCATTCGGCATTCAATTTACGGATAGGGATAATAAACTCAAATATGTACATCAGACTTCCTGGGGGATGTCCACACGTATCATCGGAGCGATTATTATGGTGCATGGGGATAATTCCGGGCTGGTACTGCCGCCTAAAGTTGCCCCTACCCAGGTGATGATTATTCCGATTCAGCAGAAGAAGGAAGGGGTATTGGATAAAGCCTTTGAATTGAAAGATAGATTGGGAGGGTTCCGGGTGAAGGTGGACGATTCGGATAAGAGCCCCGGATGGAAATTCTCCGAGCAGGAGATGCGGGGGATTCCTATCCGTGTGGAAATCGGACCGAAGGATATTGAGGCCAATAAATGCGTGATTTGCCGCAGGGATAACGGGCAGAAAGTGGAAGTCATGCTGGATGAACTGGAGAAGGCCGTGGGAGAGATCCTGGAAGATATCCAGATAAGCATGTACCGCAAGGCAAAAGCCCATCTGGAATCCCATACCTATGAGGCGAGAACGAAAGATGAATTTGTGAATACTTTTGCGGAGAAAGCGGGCTTCGTGAAAGCGATGTGGTGCGGCGAACAGGAATGTGAGGAGAAGATAAAAGAGGATATGAGCGTGACCAGCCGCTGCATGCCTTATGATCAGGAGTGTTTGTCGGATACATGTGTTTATTGTGGGAAACCCGCTAAGAAAATGGTGTATTGGGGCAAGGCTTATTAATAGTGACAATATTTTTTAAGGAGGATCAGTTATGAATCGTTTTAAAAAAGTCTACCAACAGGGAACTATTGACGTGATTCAAATTTTGGTTGACACTGAGACCGGAGTGAATTATGTGTTTCAAAAGGCCGGTTATGCAGGGGGGTTGACTCCGTTGCTTGATAAGGATGGAAAGCCGATAGTGACACCACAGCAGGAGTAATCCGGTTGGTGGATCAAGGTTTTTGGCTTTATAGAAATAAGGGGCTGTCGGTCTATGCCGATTTTGGCACCTGATTCCTGAGAAAGAGAGAATCCCATGAAATTCAGGCTTTTCCAAATCCTGACATTTCATGGGATTTCTCCTTCAGTTCTTCCCACCGTTCATTTGTTGCCCTATCTATAAAAATTCTCTGGGCATGACTAGGCCTTCCTTTTCCGTACGGCGCAGGAACAGTCGAGTCCATCCAGCGCTTATGCAGTCAGCTTTTGCCTTTAAAATCATAAAAAGTTTTTAAAGATGCAGTACTAGTCAACCGTGATAACCTCTACTCCGTTTTGCCTTATATTATCAAGTTCTTCGGCATCGCTTTCAGAATCTGTTATCAGGCAGGAAATTTTGGATAAGCTGCAGAAAAAGAAACTGTGCTGGATTTTGACCTTTCTGTGATCCGCAACGACAATGACAGGCCCTTGGCATTGTTGGATCATTGCCTGATTGACAGCCGGATCCTGAATGGCCATAGAGGTAAGGCCGCCTTTCACGCTGATTCCGCTAACGCCCAGAATGCATTTGGTTGCGGAAATTTTCTGTATTGCTTCGAGGGCGAGAACGCCGGCAGTGTACATTTTGGCATTCGCTATTTTTGTGTTCCCGATCACTTCTCCGCCAATGAGCACAAGGTCGATGTTGGAATCCCTGTCTATGAATAAACTTCTGCCATTATTGGTAACAATCGTAACAGACTTGTTTTTGATATAGGGGATGATTCTAAGGACGGTGGAACTGCTGTTAAAAAAGACAGTATCGCCGTCCTCAATTAAAGCAGCAGCGCGTTGGGCAATTTTCTCTTTTTCGTTAGAGCATGCAAAACTTCCTCTTTCGTCATCAAATGTCGGATGGCTTTTGCCTACATCCAGCATGCAAATATTATTTTTGCAGCGGATGGCTTCCCCGTGTTTTGACAGAAGATGGATGTCTCTGCGCATAGTAGTATCGGAAACATGGAACATATCCGCAAGGACAGATATTTCCACGCAATTATTTTTGCGTAAATAATTAATAATTTCATTATGGCGTGAAATAATTTCATTTTTGCTTGTTTTCATATGTTTATCCCCTCGTTTGTACAAAAACAGAGTTATTTATGATTATATTAACATAAGAAGTGTGGATTGTAAATAAATCAAGGACACGTATCGTTAAACAAACGTAACAGTTCAGTCTCAATGTCATGATGTTGGGGTCAAAAGGTATTTTGCCCCCTGATACCAACGGATTGCTCCGCATTTCATGCTCACGCAATCCTAAAACACCTCGAATCCGCTCATTTTTCTACGAAAAATGGCTACTTTTTGGTGTTTTTTGGGTCACAAAGTCATGTATCGACATGCCAGCATGTCATACATGACCTTTTGACCCTGGCATCATGTCATTTAGTTAACGATGGCGGACGCCGTGAGGAAAATCAAATGCTCCGCCGCCACGCTCCCGCTCCAAAAAAAGCGTAGCGGGCACTAGGTTCGTGAGTTGCTTTGCAACTCATGACCTCACCAAGTGCCGACGCTTTTTAAGGGACTCCTTAAGCATTTTATTCCCCTCACGGCTGGGATGAGGTGCTAACTTAATGACGTCGGTTCAGCCTGTAACTGCGCACTTGCTGCGTGGTTAGCAGCCGATGGATTGGGGCAGCCAGGAATCCGCCCCTTTGCCGCAGGCAAACTTTAAAATGGGCAGATTCAGTGACAGCGAAGCCGGAAAGCTGGACTGTTGCAAACAAACCGGGTCCGCATGATATGAATAGTAATAATATGAAAAGATGCAAATATAAATTGTATAAAACTAAAATTTAATCATAAAAATATAATTATATGAAAATATATGTGATTTTATGACAAATTATATGATAAAATTTGTATAAAATGCGAATATAATTTTTGTAAAAATAATTATATAATCATATTGAACAAACAAACGGCCCGTATAGTATGTGGAAAGTGGAAAAAGGAGGATAATATGGGAACAAGCAAAGAACTGATGCCCAAGATTGACCGGACGGATATTTTTGAAAGGAATAAGCGAGAACCCAAAATGGGAAAGGGGTTCTGCTTGCTGCCTATGTTACCACATGGCTTGGCATTACACTGATACCGACTTATAACTTCCCGTTTGTAATGGATGCAACTTTATTTAATCCGCTGTTAAAACGTTATAATCTGAAATCGGAGAATTTATCAATATCACGACTCGGTCGATAGGATTTGACCATATTGACCTGAAAAAGGCAAAAGAACTGAACATGCGTGTCAGCCATACGAAATATGCGCCGAATGGCGTATCCAACTATACGGTTATGTTGATATTGGTGTGCCTGCGGAATATGTCTTATATTTTGAAATGCGCGGAAGTGCAGGACTATACGCTCAGAAAAAAGATTGGAAAGGATTTATCGGCCTGTACAGTGGGCGTGATCGGAACCGGTCAGATCGGCGCAAGCGTCATACTTTCCCCTCATACTGCGTTTTACACGGATACGGATGTGGAGAATATGCTGCGGTACAATTTTGAAAGCTTATATTTGTTTGAAAACGGAAAAGAAAACCCGCTGGAGGTAAAACTCCCGGGGTAAGATCGAATCAGGTTAAAAGGATAGAAAGACGAAAGAGCGGAGCGTATATTATGAGTAAAATTAGTGAAATGACAAGACAAAGCTGGATTGAGAGCACTTTCCCGGAATGGGGAACATGGCTGGTTGAGGATATTGAAAACGAAGTGGTGGAACCGGGAAACGTAGCCATGTGGTGGCTGGGATGCACCGGCGTGTGGTTTAAGACTCCGGCGGATACGAATATCACCATTGATCTGTGGTGCGGGAATGGAAAGCGCACGCATGGGGATGGAAAAATGAAAGCCGGACATCAGATGGCAAACATGTGCGGCGGAAGGGCAATGCAGCCGAATCTGCGGAATGTGCCCTTTGTTATCGACCCGTTTGCTTTTCATAAGGTGGATGCAGTTCTTGCCACCCATTATCATCAGGATCATATGTCGGCGGAGTGGGCTGCCCATGTGATACAAAGCGGGATGACTACAACGGATGAGAACGGAAAGGAAATCCCGGTGCCGTTTATCGGCCCGAAGAAATCGGTGGAATTATGGGAAAAATGGGGGGTTCCGGCGGAGAGGTGCATTACCGTAAAGCCGGGGGATGCCATTAAAATAAAAGACCTGGAAATTGTGGCGCTGGATTCCTTTGACAGAACATGTATTGTGACGACGGATTCGACTGAGGCGGACAGAGAGGAACTGGCGGGGGTCTGTCCGACGGATATGGATGAGAAAGCAGTGAATTACCTGGTAAAAACACCGGGCGGAAATATTTATCACTCCGGGGATTCTCATTTTTCGATTTATTTTGCAAAACACGGAAAAGATTATGATATTGATGTGGCGTTTGGTTCCTTTGGGGAAAATCCCATCGGTATGCAGGATAAAATGACATCCGTGGATATCCTTCGAATGGCGGAGAACCTTCAATGTAAAGTCGTAATTCCGATTCATTGGGATGTGTGGACAAATTTTCAGGCGGACTGTGAAGAAATACGGCTGTTATATGATTTTAAGAAAGACAGGAATGAATATAAATTTCATCCGTTTTTCTGGCAGGTAGGCGGGAAATATACCTATCCGGCGGATAAGGGCAAGCTTTATTATCATCACAGAAGAGGGTTCGAAGATTGCTTTGAGTCTCCCCAGAATATCCCGTTTCGTTCCTGTTTATAAAAGCGGAATTCGGCTATGGCTGCCAGGATAGGGAAAAGTCCCGGGCAACAGCCATCAGATGCGGCAAAAATATATAAGGAGACGAAGATGAAATTGTATGAATTGGGATTGTATGAAAAAGCAATGCCGAATGCGTTAACCTGGTATGAAAAACTGGCAGCTGCGAAGGATGCGAAATTTGATTATGTGGAAATGAGCATTGACGCGTCGGAAGAGAAGATCAGCCGCATTTACATGTCCAGGGAGGAGCGGCTGGAACTGATACAGGACATGTACCGCGCGGATATGCCGGTCCGAAGCATGTGTGTCAGTGCGCTGACCAAATATTCATTGGGCAATTCCGATGAAAAGCTTGCGGACAGGGGGATGGAAATAGCGGTAAATGCAATAAGGCTCGCTGCGGATATTGGCGCACGTGTCGTGATGATACCTGGGTACGATGTGTATTATGAACCGTCCAGCGAGGAGACAAAGAAAAGATATTTTAATAACCTGAAGAAGGTTGTTGAGATGGCGGAAAAAGCGGGCGTTATGCTGGGTTTGGAAACCATGGAAAATGAATTTATGAACATTGTGGAAAAAGCGATGAAATACGTGACTTTGTGTGAGTCAAGCTATTTGAAAATATACCCGGATATCGGAAACCTTACCAATGCGGCAAAGATGTATAAAATAGATGTCCTGGAAGATTTATATCTTGGAAAAGGAAATCTTACATCGATGCATTTGAAAGAAACTTTGCCGGGGAGATTCCGGGAGGTACCTTATGGGACTGGCCATGTGGATTTTGAATCTGCAATCGAAAAAGCATGGGAACTGGGGGTTCGGCGGTATGTTGCCGAGTTCTGGTATCTTGACGGGGAAGACTGGAGGAAAAATCTGGAAGAAACTTATGCAAAACTGTCTGCCATATTAAACAGGCAGGGGGGAGGAAGCGGAACATGACAATAGAGAAGAAAAAAATATCAGACTTAACCAAATGTTATTCGATTGCTCCATTAGAATATAAAGGGAAAAAGCACTTCCTGGTAGCAGCCGAAAAAACAGATAAGTGTTTGCTTTTTGATGAAGAGGGGAATCAGGAGGATGTGATTTGGGAAGAACCGGGCGGAGTCATGACAATGGTTCAGGTTCCCGGCACGGACGGGCAGTTTCTGGCAACGCATAAATTTTATTCCCCGAACGATTCCAAAGAAGCGAAAATCGTTGCGGTAACGCCCCAGGATGACGGAAAGTGGGGAGTGAAAACCCTGACTCCGCTTCCGTTTGTACACAGGTTCGATATTCTTGTCCGCAATGGGGTGAAGTACCTGATCGCATGTACGCTGAAATCGGGCCATGAATATAAAGATGACTGGCGCTTTTGCGGCAAAGTGTATGCGGGCATTCTTCCGGATGACCTGAGCGGTTTTGATGAAGAGCATCCGTTAAAATTGGATATAATAAAAGATGGATTGCTGAAGAACCACGGATATTACCGTGTGGAACAGGATGGGATCATGACAGGGATCATATCATGTGAAGACGGTGTGTTTCAGTTTACTCCGCCGGCAGATGCCGAAGGGGAATGGGAAATCGAAACGCTGATCACCGATCCGGCCGGCGATGCCGTTCTTCTTGATCTGGATGGAGATGGGGAAAGGGAACTTGCCGTTATTGCACCGTTTCATGGAGACAGGATTCGGTTTTATAAAAAGCAGGACGGCATATATAAGCTGCATTATGAGTTTTGCGAGAAAAGGGATTTTTTACATTCTATCTATGGGGGCATGCTCTGCGGAAGGCCGGTTTTGATCACGGGTCATAGAAAAGCCGAAAGGGATTTGATGGTCTTTTTTTATGAACCGGAAAAAAAGGCATATGGGATGGATTATATCGACAGGAACTGCGGCTCCGCAAACGTATATCATTTTGCAAAAGACGGTGCGGATTATTTGGTGTCTGCTAACCGGGAAATCGATGAGGTCGCTTTATATAAGATAACGGATTGATTGTATGCGTCCGTACGAAGGAATCGATGTAAAATAAGGAGATTAAGATGAATGTACTGGTACTGGATGTTGGAACATCAAGTATGAGGGGGATTCTGTTTTCAGCGGAAGGGGCTGCACTTGCTTCAGCACAATGCCCATATCGGGCAGATTATATGGAAGATGACGGGGTAGAGCAAAGCCCGTCGGATTGGGAAGAGGCGATGTACGGCATATTCCGTTCTATATCCGCAGAAGCGATGGCAAAACATGCGGATATAGATGCTGTTTCGATCACCGCACAGCGATCATCGGTAATTCCGGTGGACAGGGATATGATTCCGCTGCATCGGGCAATTATGTGGCAGGATAAGCGGTCGGCAAAGATATGCCGGCAGCTGGAATGTGAAAATGAAGAGATATTTAGACGATGCGGCTCTAAAGCCAATACGGTATTTTCGGCAGGCAAGATGGCCTGGTTCCGGAAATACAGACCGGATATTTATAAAAACACGTACAAGTTTACAGGAGTAGCGGATTATCTGGTTTACCTGTTAACGGGCAATCTTTGTACCGATTATACGTATGGAAGCCGTACGCTATTGATGAATATATATACGCATAAGTGGGATGCGGATCTGCTGAAGCTTTTTGAGGTCGAAGAAGAAAAACTTTGTCCTCTCGTGCCGCCAGGGAGTATCAGCGGATATTTGGGAAAAGATGCCGCGGAGAGGACGGGATGCAGGGAAGGGATTCCTGTGATCACCGCAGGAGGCGATCAGCAGTGCGGAACCATAGGGCAGGGAGTTGTGCAGGAAGGCTTCCTTTCCGTAACGGCAGGAACCGGCGGGTTTTTAATTACGGCGGTAGAAGAGATCCCGAAGAATCTGCAGCCCAATGTGATCTGCAACGTTTCATCCATAAAAGGCCAGTACATTTTGGAATCCAGCGTTTTGACATGCTGCTCGGCTTTTGACTGGTTCTGCAGAAATTTCTATGAGGAATGTTCGTACGAGGAGATTAATCGTATTGTAGAGAAAACCCCTATAGGCTCCAATGAGGTGGTTTGTCTTCCCTATTTTCAGGGGCGTTCCACACCGGACTGGAATTATGGGGCAACGGGGATGTTTTCCAATATTACATTGCATACCGGCAAGGCGGATTTGCTCCGCGCCCTTTTGGAAGGGATCTGTTATGAAATTCAGAATGGTATTGATGTGATGAAAGAATATGTGGATGTAAAGCATATTTTGATCAATGGCGGTCTGGCCAACAGCGATGTGTTTAATCAAATGCAATGCGACGTATGCGACATAGAACTGATCCGGCGCGGAGAAACCGATGCAACGGCAAGGGGGGCTCTTATGGTTGCCCTGCAGGCCTGCGGTGTTTTTACAACCGTTCAGGAAGCCTTTCAATGCATCAGCCGGCAGGATAAGGTAAGCTTTTATCATCCGGATCGGGATAAAAAAGAGAAGTATCAAAAATGTAGAGAAAAAATGAATGAGATTTATCATAATTTATATATGTGATCGCGGGGAGGACAAACCCCAGCCTGTAAAATACATTTGCGAGGTTTCTATTTCTTAAGACGGAAAGTTTCCCTGATAAATACTCATACGCAAAAAATCAATCGTATTTTTTTACGATTGATTTTTGCGTGTTTTGGATCATTAAGTTTTAATTTCCTGTCACATCAAGACTCTTAGGGCATTGCGCTCTGGAAATTAACTTCTGGAGTTGTGGGTTAATGCCAATTGTAGGTTCCGATTCGTCCGGAATGGACTACATCTTGGCAAATACGTCCTTGCCAAGCCCGCACACGGGGCACACCCAATCATCGGGAATATCCTCGAAAGGGGTACCGGGCGCTATGCCGCCGTCCGGGTCGCCTAATTCCGGGTCATAAATGTACCCGCAAGGTCCGCACATATATTTCTCCATATTGGTTCACATCCCTTCCGTGTTTTCTTAGTAAAACTGGCAAACATTTTTCACAGGGAAGCCGAAAGGCTGAACTGGTACCCGTTATTTTGTTTGCTCTATCATATTCTTGACATTTTGATAGATTTCATTCAGCTGTTCCTGAGAAGGAATGTAATTTATTCGTATTTTATCCATGGCGATATGGAATCCGCAGGCTTCCAGTTCTTTTTCCACTAATTCGATGCTTTGGCCGCTCCAGCCATAGGAGCCGAAGGCGAAGGCTTCCCGGTTGCTTTTGGGGGAAAGCCCTTTCAGGTAGCAAAGGAAGGATGCTACGGAAGGCATCATTTGGTTATTTAAGGTAGGAGAGCCCGCTGCCACATATTTGCTTGTTAATACTTCCGGTATGACATTAGAAATGTGGTTGGCCTTTAAATCATAGATTCTGGCCGGAACTCCGTTATCCGCAAAGGCTTCACAGATGGTTTTGGCTATTATCTCCGTGGAATGCCACATGCTGTCATATACTATCATGGCGCCTGTTTCCGGATTGTTGGCGCTCCATGTGGTATAGGCTTTCAGTATATCCGGAATATGGCTGCGCCAGATAAGGCCGTGGCTGGGGGCGATCATTTCGATGTCCAGGCTGCTTATGGTATTCCATACATTTTGTATCTGCCTGCCAAAGCACATAAGGATATTCCCGTAATATTTTTTTGCTTCCGATAAAAGCAGGGGAAGATCCACTTCATCGTCAAAATGCTCCGTGGATGCGTAATGCTGGCCGAAGGCATCGTTGGAGAAGAGGATTTTCTCTTCCGGGCAGTAAGTTACCATGTTGTCCGGCCAATGAAGCATAGGCGTGGAAACAAAGGTAAGGGTGCGCTTGCCGATGGAAAGGGAATCCCCGCTTTTTACAGTGAGGTATCCGCGGTCGCCGTAATGGGCGGCAAGGCCTTTTGCCCCTGCCGGGCTGCTGGTGTAAACAGCCGCATTGGGGCAATGCTCTAAAATAGCGGGAAGGGCACCGGAATGGTCCATTTCCACATGATTGGATATAATAATATCAATTTTCTCCGGAGGGAGGATGTCGCTGATGCGGGAAAGCATTTCGTCAGCAAAGGGAGCTTTCACCGTATCGATTAATGTGATTTTTTCATCCACAATCAGATAAGCGCCGTAAGAGGTGCCTTCTTCCGTACTATAACCATGAAAATTGCGGATGTCCCAGTCTACCGCGCCTACCCAGTAAATGCCTTCTTTTACTTTTGTTGCTTTCATAATAAACTCCATTTCTGTGCTGCATTATGAGTATTAGATGGTCGCTTTGTGCCAGGCAGCACGCAGGCACATGTTGCGGCAAGCAAAACCGGATTTCATATATACCTTTTTTTACGGCATGCATATTATTCGGAATGTTCAATCGCTTCGTCATACCGCCTGCGGCGGCACAAACAATGCATATGAACATAGCTTGCTTCCTACCATATTATAGCAGACTGGTATCGTATAGGTCGATAAGTTTTTTTAAATATTGATATCTTTCCCGGGCATGGGCGGCAGCCTGGGAAAATAGTTCCTCCGCCATATCGGGATGCATCCGTTTTAACAGCTGATAACGGTTTTCCCCGGACAGAAATTCTTCGTAGTCCATGGAAGGCTCTTTGCTGTCCAAAATAAAAGGGTTTTTACCCTGTTCTCTTAGGGCAGGATGAAAACGGAAAAGGTGCCAGTAACCGGATGCAACGGCTTTGGCTTCCTCATGCTGGGAACTGCCCATGCCGGAGCGTATGCCATGGCTGATGCATGGGGCATAGGCGATAATCAGCGATGGGCCTGGGTAGGCTTCCGCCTCGGCGATAGCCTTGACGGCCTGGTTGTAGTCGGCTCCCATGGCAATTTGAGCCACGTAAACATAGCCGTAGGTGATGGCCATAGCGGCTAGTTCTTTCTTTTTCCGGATTTTTCCCCCGGAAGCGAACTTGGCAGTGGAGCCCGTGGGGGTAGCCTTGGAGGCCTGGCCGCCGGTATTGGAGTAGACTTCCGTATCAAAAACGAGCACGTTGATATCCTCCCCGCTGGCCAGCACATGATCTAAGCCGCCGAATCCAATATCATAGGCCCACCCGTCGCCGCCGAAAATCCATTGGGATTTTTTGGAGAGGAAGTCTTTGTTATCCAGCAGCTCTTGGCATAATTTTGTGATGGGATTTGAGCAAGGGGATTCCGATTGACTTTGTTCGTCAATTTTTATGCCGTTCTCGGAAAGGCAGTTTTCCAGTGCCGATATAAGGGCATTGGTATCAGCCATGTTTCTGCTTCCGTTGGAATAGGTGAGAAGCCATTGGGTTATTGCCTGGTATAAAATGTTTGGCAAAGTGCAGTTCCCGGAAGCAGGATGCCCGGCAATCCCCTCGCCTTGTTCAGGATTATCCAACATTTGCAGCAGAGACTGGGCGCTTTTTTTCAGTCGGCTGCGGATGGCATTTTGGGCCAGCGCCATTCCGTATCCGAATTCCGCGGCATCCTCGAACAGGGAGTTAGCCCAGGCAGGCCCCTGCCCCAGGGCGTTGGCGGTATAGGCGGTGGATGGGGAAGAGTTTGCCCAGATGGAGGAGCAGCCGGTGGCGTTGGCAATATACATCCGTTCCCCGAACAGCCGGGTAATCAGGATGGCGTAAGGGGTTTCCCCGCACCCCGCACAAGCCCCGTGAAACTCCAGCATGGGTTGGCAAAACTGGCTGCCTTTGACTGTGGATTGGCCAAACTTATCCATTACTTCCGCTTTGGGGGGCAGAGATTTTCCGTAGTCAAAATATTGCTGCCGCTCTTCGTGTTCTTTCACCGGGCACATGGCGAGGGCCTTCTCCCCGTTTTTGCCCGGACATACGCCGGCGCAGGAGCCGCAGCCGGTACAATCCACTTCCGAAACGGTGATAGAAAAAGTATAATCCTGCATGCCGGCCATAGGAAGAGTCTTCATGCCTTGTGGAGCATTGGCATATTCTTCCTGAGTCATAGCCACAGGGCGGATGACTGCATGGGGGCATACGAAAGAGCAGCGGCAGCATTGAATGCAGTTTTCCGGTTTCCAGACGGGCATTTCCGTAGCCACATTGCGCCTTTCGTGGGCGGTGCTTCCTGAGGGGAAGGACCCGTCCGCGTACGGGAGGAATGCGGATACGGGCAGGGAATTGCCTTGTTGAAGCGTAATTGGCTTTTGTAAGTTCTCCACATAGGCCAGAACTTCCGGGCGATCGGGGAGAAGCTTGGCATCTAAGGGATCATCGCATGCATTTTCCCATTCCGGCGGGATGGGGATTTCCAGTACGCCTTCCAGCCCCCTGTCAATAGCTTCATAATTCATCTGAATGATTTTTTCGCCCTTTTTCCGATAGCTAATAGCTGCCGCCTCTTTCATCAGCCGTCTGGCTTCCTCTATCGGGATGATATTGGCCAGGCGGAAAAAGGCGGCCTGTAAAATAGTGCTGATTTTATTATTCAGTCCGATTTCTTTGCCGATGCGGAGGGCATCGATGACATATAGCTTAATGTGGTGTTTGGCAATATACCGTTTGACCTGGCCGGGAAGATAATTTTCCAGTTCTTCTTCTTTATAATAACAGTTTAGCAAAAAAGTTCCGCCGTCTTTGACTTCCTGTACCATGTTGTATTTATGAAGGTAAGTGGGGTTATGGCAGGCCACGAAATCCGCTTTGCTGATGAAATAAGCGGAGCGGATGGGGGTATCTCCAAAACGGAGATGGGATACTGTCAGGCCCCGGGATTTTTTTGAGTCATAATCAAAATAGGCCTGTACATATTTATCCGTATGATTCCCGATGATTTTAACAGAACTTTTATTTGCGCTGACAGTGCCATCTCCTCCCAATCCCCAGAATTTACAACATATAGTTGTACTTGGCGCAGGATGGATGGAATCGCATATATCCAGGGAAAGGTGGGTTACATCATCCGTAATGCCGATGGTAAATACTCTTTTGCCCATGGACACGCTGTTTTTGTATACGGCATAAATCTGGCTGGGGTCAGTGTCTTTTGAACTGATGCCATACCGGCCGGAAAAGACTGGAACTTGCCCAAAGCGGGTATCCTTCAATGCGGCAATAACATCCAGATAAAGGGGCTCCCCTGCAGCGCCCGGTTCTTTGGTCCGGTCTAAAACGGTAATCCGGGATACGGAATCGGGAAGCAGTGCCAGCAGGTGGGAAGTGCTAAAAGGGCGGTAAAGGTGCACTTCAATCAGTCCGGCCTTTATATCGCAGTCATTTTGGGCGAGATAGTCGATGGTTTCTTTGATAGTTTCGCATACGGAGCCCATGGCGATGATAATATGCTGGGCCTGGGGGTGTCCATAGTAATTGAAAAGCCCATAATTTGTTCCGATTTTTTCATTAATCAGTTTCATGTAAGATTCCACCAGGGAAGGGAGGGCATTATAATATCCATTGGATGCTTCCCTGGCCTGAAAGAAAATATCCGGGTTTTGGGCAGAACCCATAAGCCTGGCATGATTAGGGTTTAAGGCGTTATGGCGAAACTGAAAAATGGCATCCATATCGGCCATTTCTTTTAGATCATCGTAGGACCATACATATATTTTCTGCATTTCATGGGAAGTGCGGAAGCCGTCGAAAAAGTTTAAGAAGGGAAGTTTCCCTTTGATGGCAGACAGATGAGCCACGGGGGCAAGATCCATCACTTCCTGTACGCTGCCGCTGGCAAGTATGGCTGCCCCGGTCTGGCGGCAGGCGTAGATGTCGGAATGGTCTCCAAAGATGGAAAGGGCATGGCTGGCGATCGTTCTGGCAGCCACATGAAATACGCCCGGCAGCAGTTCGCCCGCTATTTTATAGAGGTTAGGCATCATGAGGAGGAGGCCTTGGGATGCGGTAAATGTTGTGGTGAGCGCACCGGCAATGAGAGAGCCGTGTACGGCGCCCGCCGCACCGGCCTCGGACTGCATTTCCGTTACTTTGACAATCTGCCCGAAAATATTTTCCCGCCCTTCCGTCGCCCATTCATCGGTATATTCCGCCATAGTGGATGAGGGGGTGATGGGGTATATGGCAGCCGTATCGCTGTAGGCATATGCCACATGGGCAGCCGCCTGGTTTCCGTCCATTGTTTTTTGCATTCTTTTCATAGTAATCATTATGTCCTTTCTGCAGCTTATATCGAACTTCTGTTTTGCAAGAATTGCCGTTATTTCTTTGCATTATTTTGGGCAGTTTCAGGTTTTTTATTCCCGCCAGCAATGAGCCAAGTAGACGCGCTTGCAAAAGAAACGAAGTTTCTTTCGATATTTGGCGAATGCAGCGAGGGTCAAAGACCCCGCGCTTTAATTCGTATGTGTGCGTGGCATTGGCGGTCATATGGAAACTGTCATACTGTTTCAAAATGATTTTAATAACCTGGAAAAAGTTCGCACTTTCCTCTGGAAATATCCCAAAGCATGTTGTAGTATTAGAATATCAAAATAATATATAATAAAATTTAACATTACAGGTATGTGTCTGCATGGCTGTAAACATGCGGAAAAAGGAGGAAAGTATGAATATTCTGGTAATAAACTGCGGCAGTTCTTCGCTGAAATACCAATTAATCGACAGCGAAAGCGAAAAGGTATTGGCCAAGGGCCTGTGTGAAAGGATTGGGATTGACGGTAGCGCCATCACCCATCAGCCGGCAGGCGGGGCTAAGGTGACGGTGGAGACGGACATGCCGGACCATACGGTAGCCGTGAAGCTGGTAATCGAAAAACTGACCGATAAAGAGGTGGGAGTAATCAGTTCTTTGGAGGAAATAGGGGCGGTGGGCCATCGCATCGTACATGGAGGGGAGAAATTTGCTTCTTCCGTTATCATTACAGATGAAGTGTTAAAACAGGTGGAGGGCTGCAACGATTTGGCTCCTTTGCACAACCCGGCCAACCTGGTGGGCATCAATTCCTGTAAAGAGGTAATGCCCAACGTGCCCATGGTAGGGGTATTTGATACCGCCTTTCACCAAACTATGCCTAAAAAGGCTTATATGTATGGGCTTCCTTATGAATATTATGAAAAATATAAAGTGCGCCGTTACGGTTTCCATGGAACAAGCCATGACTTCGTGTCCAGGAGGGCGGCGGAAATATTGGGAAAAGACAGGAAGGATTTGAAAATCATTGTTTGCCATTTAGGGAACGGGGCCAGTATATCGGCAGTGAAAAACGGGGAGTCTGTGGACACGTCCATGGGGCTGACGCCGTTGGAGGGCCTGATTATGGGAACGAGAAGCGGGGATATGGATCCGGCGATTATCACTTTTGTGGCGGAAAAAGAACATATTACTGCGGAAGAGTTCATTAATATCTGCAATAAAAAATCCGGTGTTTTGGGGCTGTCCGGTGGGCTGTCCAGCGATTTCAGGGATTTGGGCGAGGCTGCAGAAAGCGGCAATGAGAAGGCGAAGGAAGCGCTGGAGACTTATTGCTACAGGGTAGCTAAATATATCGGCGCTTATGTTGCGGCCATGAACGGTGTGGATGTCATCGCATTTACGGCAGGGATTGGCGAAAATAATGCGTTGGTGCGGGAAATGGTAGGGAAGTATCTGGGATTCCTGGGAGTAAGCTTCGATTTAGAGAAAAATAAAATCCGCGGGGAAGAGGTGATTCTTTCCGGCAAAGAGGATAAAGTGACGGTGATGGTAGTTCCTACTAATGAGGAACTGGCGATTGCCAGGGAAACTGTAAGGCTTCTTAAGTAATGCAGGCTTCGCAGGCCCTGATTCCTGCCCGCAAAAAGCAGCTGGGAAAGCGTGCAAAAAGCAATGGAATGGTGAGAGAGAAACGATGCATATAAGTTTACCGGAAAAAGTGGAAAATATTATATCGACAATAGAAGCCAACGGTTTCGAGGCCTACGCGGTGGGCGGATGTGTGAGGGATTCCATCCTAGGGCGAATTCCGGATGACTGGGATATTACCACTTCGGCCAGCCCGCAGCAGGTGAAGGCCCTTTTCAGGCATACCATAGATACGGGGATACAGCATGGGACGGTGACGGTGATGCTGGGGAGGGAAGGCTTCGAGGTGACCACTTACCGTATTGACGGGGAATATGAGGACAGCAGGCATCCGAAGGAGGTTACCTTTACTTCTAACTTGAGGGAAGACTTGAAGCGCCGGGATTTTACCATTAATGCTATGGCATATAACAACAGGACGGGGTTGGTGGATGCCTTTGGCGGGCTGGAGGATATGGAAAGGAAGCTTATCCGGTGTGTGGGTGAGTCCCAGGAGCGTTTTGAGGAAGACGCGCTGCGTATGATGCGGGCGGTTCGCTTTTCCGCCCAGCTGGGGTATGCCATAGAAGAGGGAACAGAGCAGGCCATTCGGAAGATGGCTGGGAATCTGGGGCATATCAGCGCAGAACGGATTCAAACGGAACTGGTAAAGCTGCTGGTATCCCCTCACCCGGATTATTTGAGGATATGTTATGAGACAGGGATTACGAAGGTGATTTTGCCGGAGTTTGACCGGTGCATGGAGACAGCCCAGAACCACCCCCACCATTGCTATACGGTGGGGGAGCATATTCTTCATTCGCTGCGGGAAGTGGAGAGGGATAAAGTGCTGCGGCTGGCCATGCTTTTTCATGATATAGGGAAGCCGGAGACAAGGACAACGGATGAAAATGGAAGAGACCATTTCCACGGACATAGTGCGGCCGGGGAAACGGCGGCGAGACAGATACTGCGGCGTCTGCGGTTTGACAATGATACGGTGTATAAAGTCTGCCGGCTGGTGCTATACCATGATTATCCGGTGGAGGCAAGGGCGAAAAGCGTGCGCAGGGCAGTGCATAAAATCGGGGAAGATATTTTCCCATATTTGTTTGCCGTGAAAAGGGCGGATATTTTGGCGCAGAGCGATTATTGCAGGGAAGAAAAATTTCATAAGCTGGAGGAGATTCATGCCATTTATGAAAGGGTTATAGAAGAGCGGCAGTGCGTATCTTTGCACACTTTGGCCGTGACTGGCCGGGATTTAATAGAGGCGGGGATGAAACCGGGGCCGCGTCTTGGAAAAACTTTGGAGATGCTGCTTCAGATTGTATTGGAATATCCGGAGGAGAATGAGAAGGAGAAGCTGCTGGAATATGCGAAGACCTTTCCTAAAGGATAGATTTTTACAATAAAATGGAGACAGGCAAAGGCGGAAAACGCCCGGGTTTCTTTGTACCAGCTAAACTGCCGTTAATTATGAATACTTTCCCATATTACTTCATAAGATAGGATAGATTAAGATTATGATACGTGAAATGGGAGGAATTTCAGTGAATGACAGGGCAGTTGGCGTACTGGAAAATTATGAAATAGAAGTGCTTCGTACCTGGAAAGGGCGGGGCGCAATTTTGTGTGAGTCCGATAAGGGTCTTTTGATTTTAAAGGAATATACGGGGCCGAAAAGTAAAATTATTTTTCAGGATGCACTGCTGAAACAGATAAAAGAGCAGGGGTTTCCGCTGGCGGAAAGCATTCTGAAAACAAAGGAAAATGATTTGATCGTATATGACCAGGACAGGGTTCCCTACATATTGAAGACATATTTTGAAGGAAGAGAATGCAACGTCCGCGATATCAAAGAATGCAGGCAGGCGGTGAAGACGTTAGCCCGGCTTCATAAAGCATCTCATATGGACATAGAATTGTTTCCCGGCATTGGACAAAAGGCGGAAACCGGGATGGATAAAGAATATGAGAAGCATAACAGGGAATTGAGGAAGGTAAGGAAGTTTCTAAAGGATAAGAGCCAGAAGACCAATTTTGAAATATTCCTGTTGAAGCATTACGATTACTTTTTCGACCTCGCGCTCCGGGTAACGGAGGAATCCCAGGAGTATACGAAAAACCAGGAGCCGGGAAACGGCGGGAAAACCGGCGGCACGGGAACGGCGGAATCATGCATTATCTGCCACGGCGATTACCAGCATCACAACATCCTTGTGACGAAGGGGGATGGGGATGACAAAGAAGAAATGGCTGTGATCAATTTCGAGAAATGCATCCGGGATAACCCGGTGAGGGATCTATACCTGTTTATGAGGAAGCTGCTGGAAAAAGGGAACTGGTCCATAGAATTGGGGAATCTTTTACTGGAAACCTATCATCAGGAAAGGGAACTTACGCAGGCGGATTACAGACAGCTGTATTACCGTTTTATTTACCCGGAAAAATTCTGGAAGATTGTAAATTTTTATTATAACTCTGGAAAATCATGGATTCCAGGACGAAATCTGGAAAAAATGGAAAAGCTTTTAGCACAGGAAGAAAATAAAACCAGTTTTTTGGAAAATTATAAAAGTACATATGGATGCTTTTCTTTTTCTTCTTATTAGTATATAATAGCTTGGTAAGAAGACAAAGAGAGCAGCAAGCGGCCGGAGAGTACCCTGCGGGAAGAAAGGGTGCTGGGAGGGCGCTTGCGGTACTGGAAAACAGCAAGTGCCCGGAGAGTACCCCAGAGGATTTCATGGCTGTGAAGCAGACAGGAAATTCTCTGCGGGAAGAAAGGGTGCTGGGAGGGAACTTGCGGAACTGGAAAACAGCAAGTGCCCGGAGAGTACCCCAGAGGATTTCATGGCTGTGAAGCAGACAGGAAATTCTCTGCGAGAAGAAAGGGTACTAGGAGGGCGCTTGCGGTACTGGAATAGGAGGAATACTCATGCGTAGAGGTTTTTGGGGAAAGGTGGGGAGAAGCAAGCCGGTAATTTTTACGGCGGCAGTACTCTCCATATTGACGGCAGGGCTTGCAGCTGCGGGCTTTTTATCGGCCAGCGACAGCAAGGGTTTTGCGCATGAATCTACATATGAAAGTTATGATTCGGGATTCGTGGTGGCCCAGCCGGGCAGCTATGATTCCGTGGATACGGCGGTGGTGAAGGAAATAGATGCCGGCATGCAAAGGATTACCTTTATGAACGTGGAGACGGGGAGGTATTACACTTTGAAATATGACGGCACTACTGTGATTCAGGATAAATATGGCAGCGGAATGTCTATGGAACAGATATCCCACGGGGATATCGTGGATGTTACTTTTTTGAGGAGTAAAAAGAAACTGTCAGGGATGAAGCTGTCCGAAAGCGCTTGGGTATTAGAAAATGTGGAAAAATACAGCTTTGATGTGCTTGGGAAAAGTGCGGAAGTGGGCAGCGGCCTTTATAGCATCCAGAATAACTTAGTGGTTTCTTCGGAAGGGAAGGATGCTCAGCTGGAAGATGTGGTACGGGGAGATGTACTGACAGTCAGCGGAGTCGGCAACAGCGTTTACAGTGTAGTGGTGGAAGAAGGGCACGGATACCTTAGGCTAAGCAATGATGAATACTTAAAGGGCGGATGGATAGAGGTAGGGCAGTCCGTGATACAGCAGATTACCGAGGACATGCTTCTGGTAGTGCCGGAAGGGGTATATGATGTGCATTTGACGGCGCCGGGCATAGATGAAATCCGTCAGGTAGCAATTGCCAGGAATCAGGAAGTGACATTGAACGTGGGCGATGTGGAAGTGGAAGAGCCCAAGGTAGGCAGGATTTTATTTGCTGTTTCCCCCAGCGACACTGTGGTCAGCATTGACGGGGAAGAGGTGGATATCAGCGCCCCTGTGGAACTGGAATACGGCCTGCATCAGATGGTGGCCGAAGCCGCCGGCTATGATACCATTACTCAATATATTAAAGTCAGCCAGGAACTGGCCAGCATCAGCCTGACTCTGGAGAAATCGCTGGAAGAAGATGACAGCTATGATAATGCTTATGAGATTCCAGGCAGTGTATCGGCCAACGAATTGTCCAGCAATTATAAAGTATATATTGATTCACCTTCCGATGTGGAGGTATATCTGGATGGCGTTTATATGGGCATTTCGCCGGTCAACTTTAGAAAAGAAGCGGGTATGCATACTATTACCCTGCGTAAGCCGGGATATGTGACTAAGAGCTATACCGTGCAGATTGATGAGGAGGAAAGAGATGTAACCTATTCCTTCACAGATTTGGTGAAAGAAGAACCCAGTACCATTAGCGGCAACACCGTGAGCGGAAATAAGTCTGTAAGCGGGAATTAAGAAAATAAAAAAAGGAAAAGAGATGGACGGGAAATATACTTTTGAGGATTTGAAACATATTGTAGAGGTTCTAAGGGGCGAGAATGGCTGCCCCTGGGACAGGAAACAGACCCATGAAAGTTTGAAACCTTGTATGATGGAGGAGGCAGCGGAGCTGGTATCCTCCATCCGCATTTACGATAAAACAGGAAATGCAGAGAATATGAGGGAGGAACTGGGGGATATCCTTTTGCAGGTAATGCTGCATTCCCAGATAGCGGAGGAAGAGCAGATTTTTACACTGGAGGATGTAATCAACGAAATCAGCGCCAAAATGATACGGCGTCATCCCCATGTGTTTGGGGCGAACACCGGGGGGAAGAATGCTGAGGACATCCCTGTTACATGGGAAGAGATAAAGCGTAAGGAGAAGGAAGGGAAAACATGGATCGAATCCCCTTTAAAGGAAATACCCAGGGAACTGCCGTCTTTGACCAGGGCTGCCAAGGTGCTGAAAAAGGCGGACAAGCTATATGGGAGAGGAAGTAACTACAAAGAGAGCGCTATGGCTATAGCGGAAGCGGCAAAAAAACTGGAACGGATTTGCCCGGAGGAGAATTCTGGGGAACTGGAAAAAATTATGGGGGAATTTTTGATAAATTTATCCAATATTGCCAGTATTTGTAAAATTCCGGCAGAACAGGTACTGACCGACAGGATAGAAGACATGATAGATGAGTGGGAAACAGTGGAAAAACCTTGATAAACCGGGGAAAAGACTATATTTTCCTTGACAAATAGGTGGAAACCGTCTATAAATATGTATAGACGTTTCAAAAGAGAGACTTCTACAGAGTAATTGAAAACCCATTTTAACAGGAGGAGTTCGATATGAACAAAACAGAATTAGTTGCAGCTATGGCAGAACAGGCTGGTTTATCAAAAAAAGACGCAGAGAAGGCTTTGAAAGCATTTACAGATGTTGTTGCTGATGAATTGAAAAAAGAAGGAAAAGTACAGCTGGTAGGCTTCGGTACATTTGAAGTTTCCAAGAGAGCTGCAAGAGAAGGAAGAAATCCTCAGAGCGGTAAAGTGATGAGCATTCCGGCTTCCAAAGCTCCTAAATTTAAAGCTGGCAAGGCTTTGAAGGATATGGTAAACGCATAAGTAAAATGGAACGAGAGAATCTGGCGACAGGTTCTCTTTTTATATTATTAGGAAATTACACCACAACATTGCAAGTCGCCAAGAAAGAATGCGAAGCATTCTTTGGAATTGGCGCTGGGCCAATTCTTTTTTATGCGCAGGCCCGCATATGGAAGTTCGCTGCCAAGGCAGCGTGCGGGTTGCGCGGCGAGTAGGGCGAAAATCTTCCCTGCTCGATTATATCTAGGAAAGGGTAATAAATCTATGAGATTGGACAAATATTTGAAGGTTTCCCGGTTAATTAAACGCCGGACGGTGGCTAACGAAGCCTGTGATGCAGGCCGGGTATTGATTAATGACAGGCCGGCGAAAGCATCGGCGAATGTGAAGCAGGGAGATATTATTACGATTCAGTTTGGAAATAAAGAAGTGAAAGTGGAAGTGCTGGACGTACAGGAAACCGTGAAAAAGGAAGAAGCGAAGGAACTCTTCCGGTATATTTAAAAAAGGCTGGACATATAATCTTTTATAGACTATATGGAGGTTTTTGTATGGAAGATCTGAATGCCGCGAAACAGCGAACTCATAAATTGATGCTTACCAACAGAAGGACATGTACTATCAGCGGGGTATGTGATGTGCTTTCTTTCGACGTGAAGGAAGTGCTGTTGGAAACGGATCAGGGAATGCTTATGATAAAGGGGGATGATCTTCATGTCAGCCGGCTGACCCTGGATAAGGGGGAGGTAGATGTGGATGGGAAGATAGACAGCTTCACCTATTCTGAGACGGCAGGGTATGGCAATAAAGGGGAATCCCTTCTTTCCAGGCTGTTTAAGTAGGTGGGAAATGAGTCAGGAAATCATTAATGAGGTATACTTCCTTGCCGATTCAGTGGTGATTGGGATTATTATTACGTTTGTCTACGATTTTATCCTTATAGGCAGGCGTGTGATAAAACATAGTTTATTTTTCGTTTCCCTGGAAGATTTCGTATTTTGGGCATCTTGTGCAGTGGCGGTATTTTACATGCTTTACGAGGAAAATAACGGTATCCTGAGATGGTTTGCTGTTTTTGGGGCTGCTTTGGGGATGCTGCTTTATAAAAAAATAGTTGGCGACCATTTGGTCAGGCTGATGTCACTGTTTATAAAGAAGGAAATACATATTATCTGTAAAGTTCTGGGTTTCCTTTTAAAGCCCTTCATATGGATGATGAAGAAAATCAGTTCTTTTTGGAAGTTTATATGGAAATGGGCGAAGAAAATATGGAAATATATGAAAAAGAAGTTGACGTCATTTGTGAAAATGCTTAAAATGAGTGTAAGTAAACAATGATGGGATGCAAGGGTTCGGGTGAAAGCGGGCCGGAATGGAGTGGGTATTATGGCAAGACGGGCTGCTTACCGGAAAAAGAGACAGAACAAATTCGGGATGTTCTTAGTAACCACCGTAGTTGCTATGATGCTGATTGTCGTGGCTATTAAGAGCCTTGAACTTAGGCAGAAGCTGGTGGCTTATCAGGAGAAGGAACAACTGCTGATGGAGCAGATAGAACAGGAAAAGGTGCGGGAAAAAGAGATAGAGGAATACGAGAAATATACGCAGACGAAAAAATATATTGAGGAAGTTGCAAAGGATAAGCTGGGCTTAGTACATGATAATGAAATAATTTTCAGGGAAGCAGATTAGGGGATTCTCTGAAGTTTGTTTCCCCAATAGGCAGGTCTTGTATTTGCTTTATGACATATAAATATACGAAAAACAGGATGCAGATAACCGGAATAGGGTATCTGCATTTTTTGTCGCATAAAAATTAAATTCCATGCCCTTATTTTGACAAATACGGCGAAAACTATCTTGTATAATATTCCCTTACAGGAATGAGAAACTGTGAAAAAAGTTAGCATTTAGCGAATAATATGCCTGGGCAATAGATACGGCATTGCGTAGGTTATAGAAAGGGTATGGGGTTTGGGATGAAAAAACAACTGGCAGGAGGCAATACATCCTTCGACAATGTATTGCCCGAATATGGGAGAAAAAAACTTTTGATGTATGCGGACACTTTCCGGGATTTGGCAAATACGTTTTCGGAAATGCAGAAGCAGGAGGAAAATTTGCCGCCTATGGGTGAGAGGGTATCCGCCTATGGGACGGAGGAAGAGATAAGCGAAGGGGCGGTTTACGGCATGGAAACGGGAGACGGGGCGCCAGGTTACGGGGTCGTGTCCGGGGAAGGGATGGCCGATAAGGACAAGCTGCCGGCATTGGACAGGCAGGAATATCTATGGAAAAGAAGGTTGGTGGAAAACAGGGATTTAATGGCGGACCATCTCATGGAGATGGCGCAGATTATGACTAGGATAGCGGAAGAATCCTACCGTTTTATACATATGAGCGAACGTAAGGTGAAGCAGCTGTCCCATGCGCTGAAAGAAGAAAATATATTGCTTAAGGAAGTATGCTTGCTGGAAAAGGAAAATGGGCATAAAGAAATCAATTTAGTCATGCGGGCGGGAAAAAATGCGAATCCTGCGGTGGAGGAAGTGGGGAATCTGCTTTCGGTGCTTCTTAATTTGAGGCTTGTTCCATCCAGGTCATCGTCTATCTTTGTGGGAAAGGAGTGGGGGAACTATCAGTATATCGAGGAGCCGAAGTTCCATGTCCTAACCGGGGTTGCAAAAGCGGTGAAGGAGACGGAAAGTATTTCAGGGGATAATTATAGCTTTATGGAGGTGAAGGAAGGGATGCTGACGGCAGTCCTTTCCGACGGGATGGGGTCCGGGGATAAGGCATGTAAGGACAGCGAACTGATTATTGACTTTATGGAAAAATTCCTGGAAGCGGGTTTTGCCAAGGAAACGGCAGTACAGATGATAAACGGGGCATTAATTGCAGGAGGGGAAAATCAGAATATGTCAACGCTGGATATGTGCCAGTTGGATTTGTATACGGGTATTTGCGAATTTATCAAAATCGGTTCCGCACCTTCATATGTTAAGAGGGAGAACCTGGTGGAGCAAATATCGGCCAGGAATTTTCCTTTGGGGGTTTTTTATGAAATAGATATGGAAACGGTGAGGAGAAGGCTGATGGACGGCGATTATATTATTATGTTGTCCGATGGTATTCTGGACGGGCTGTCACAAGGGATTGGGGAAGGGATGCTTCCGGAGATGCTGGGGAAGATTGCGCTGAAAAATCCGGCGGAGATGGCTAATCATATATTGAACTTTTGCTTGCATCAGAGTAGGGGGAGGGTTAGGGATGATATGACTGTGATGGTGATTGGGGTGTGGGAGAGTTTGTGAGTGGGGGCGGAGGATGAGTGGGGGCGGACGGTGAGCCGCAGCGGACGGCCCATCTGTGCCGCTGGGGATTCGGTTTTGCGGCTGGGAAAAAAGTGGATTTTACCAATGAGATGGGTGGGAGAGGTGGAGAGGTGAAGAGGTGGAGGGGTGGAGAGGCGGACGGTGAGTCGCAGCGGACGGCCCATCTGTGCCGCTGGGGATTCGGTTTTGCGGCTGGGAAAAAAGTAGTCATTTCACTAATGAAATGGGGAGGGTATTGGAATGCGGACGGGTCAGAAGCACGGGCATCCGTGCCCTGGCTTCTTAAAGCCGCCATCCGTGGCGGCTTTACCCTGGGGTTGGACCATTTCATAAGTGAAATGGCTGCTTTTTTCCAATAGCCGCAAAACCAAACCCGCAGAGGCACAGATGGGCCGTCCGCTGCGACTCACCTGGTAGTTGGATTGGAGGATGGAGGGGTGTATAATTTACTTTGGGTATGGGTATGGGTATGGGTATGGGTATGGGTATGGGTATGGGTATGGGTATGGGTATGGGTATGGGTATTGGGAGGGGAGAGGGGTTTGACTTTTGGGGGAGAATTGTCTAATATAAAGTGGGGGTGGGAAGGGGCGTGTTTGTGTTGGTGATTGGAGAGATGGGGTAAGTTGGTGATGGGGTATGAGAAGGATGGGATGTGAGAGTGATGGGGTATGAGAAGGATGGGGTGAGAGAAGGATGAGTTGTGTGAGTGGTGGATATGAGAAGGATGGGATGAAAGAATGACGGGATTAGGGATGGCAGGGTGTGAGAGTGATGGATTATGGGGTGTATGAGAGAGTAAAAGAGTATATTAATAGATATGATATGATAGCCCGGGGGGATGTTGTAGTGGCAGGGGTGTCGGGGGGAGCGGATTCGGTCTGTCTTTTTGTGGTGCTTTGCGGGTTGATGGGGGAGATGGGGTTTCGGTTGGCTGTGGTGCATGTGAATCATGGGATTCGGGAAGAGGCAGGGGAGGATGCGGCGTATGTGGAGGAACTTTGCAGGAGGAATGGGATTCCGTTTTTTCTGGAAGAAGCGGATGTGAGGGGGTATGGGGAGGAAAAGGGGATATCGGAAGAGGAAGCGGGGCGTGAAGTGAGGTATGGGGCATTTGAGAGGGTGCTGGCAGAATATGGGGGGAGAGGGAAGATTGCTGTTGCCCATAATGCTAATGACAGGGCGGAGACGATGTTGTTTCATTTGTTCCGGGGAACAGGGTTGACCGGGGCGGCGGGCATCAGGCCGGTGAGGGGAAAGGTGATTCGCCCTATATTGTGCCTGAAACGTGAGGAAATAGAAGATTATCTTAGGGAAAAAGGGATATCTTTTTGTATAGACCGTACGAACATGGAGGATACTTATACGAGGAACCGTATTCGCAGCCATATTCTTCCTTTTGCCAAAGAGCATGTCTGTGCGGGGGCAGTGGAGCGTATGTGCGGGGCGGCGGATATTTTTCTGGAAGCGGATGAGTATATTCGCAAACAGGCACGGAAGGCATATGAGGGCTGTGTGCTAAAGGCGGAAGAGGAAAGGGTGATATTGGATGCCCGGGCGCTGATGGGGGAGGAGTCGCTGATCCGGAAGCGGGTTTTGATGCAGTGTATGGAAATGCTTACAGTGGGGAGGAAAGATATTGCTTCGGTGCATATAAGGGAATTGGAGCAGCTTTTGCAAAAGGAGGGGAATAAAGAACTCTGTCTGCCTTATCGGTGGAAGGCACGGAAGGAGTATGGGCAGTTGGTGCTGTTCCGGGAAGGGATGGAGGAGGCCGGGAAAGAGGAAGGCTTGGCCGAGATACCGGTTTTTTTGGGGAGCGGGGTCTGCCGGATAGAGGTTCCGGGCCTGGGCATGGTGGATTTTTCTGTACTGGAGAAGGGGGGATTGCCCATTTTTTGGAGGAAACCCCAAATAATTTCCGAAAAGACATATACGGAATGGTTGGATTATGATAGAATAACTAAGGCGTTAGTGTTTCGGACGAGGAAACCAGGCGATTATCTGACTATAAAGGATTTATGCAGAAAAAAACTGAAAAAATTCATGATAGAGGAGAAGATTCCTAAAAATGAAAGGGAAAGCCTGTATGTTTTAGCAGAGGGCAGCCATATTGTCTGGGTGCCGGGCCGCCGAATCAGCGAATATTATAAAATTACAGAACAGACGAAATATATTTTGAAGGTACAGTTAGGAGGAAGCTTTAAATGTCAGAAAGAGTAAGAGTTATGCTTTCCGAGGAGGAAGTGGACAGAAGGATTCAGGAAATCGGGGAACAGATTAGCAAGGATTATGAAGGCAGGCAGGTGCATCTGGTGTGTGTATTAAAAGGCGGGAGCTTTTTTATGTGCGAATTGGCAAAGCGGATTACAGTGCCGGTTTCCCTGGACTTTATGTCTGTGTCCAGCTATGGCAGCGAGACGAAATCCAGCGGAGTAGTGAGGATTGTAAAGGATTTGGATGAGCCTTTGAAAGACAAGGATGTGCTGGTGGTGGAGGATATCGTGGATTCGGGCAGGACATTAAGCTATCTGATGGAAATGCTTAAGGACAGAGGGCCTAAGAGTTTGCGGCTTTGCACTTTGCTGGATAAGCCGGACAGAAGAGTGGTGGATGTGAATGTGGATTATACAGGTTTTCAGATACCGGATGAGTTTGTGGTAGGGTATGGACTGGATTATGACCAGAAATACAGGAATTTGCCGTACATCGGTGTAGTGGAGCTGGATTGACGGCGGGCAGGGAGCCGGATGTGGTTTCGGCATTTTGTTTGGACTGTGCTGGATGAAAATAGAATGAATGGAAAAAATGTCCGCAAGGTATTCGGGCTGTTATGCGGGGCATATGGGATGGCAGGCGGACAGGAGGTAAGAATTGAACAATAATAAAAAGAATTTTAATGCGTATTTTTTAGTGGTTTTGGTGCTGCTTTTCCTGGCGGCGCTGATGTTCCGTGGATTGAACGGGCAGGAGGCGGACTATACGAGAGGGGAATTGAAAAAGGCCCTTGAGACGGGGCAGGTGCTGGAAGCTGTCATCCAGCCGAATAAGGAAACTCCTACCGGTATTGTGCGTGTGGCATTGTCCACCGGGGAAGAAAAAATCCTTTATGTGACGGATGTCAAAGAGGTGGAAAGGGAACTCACCGCTGCCGGCCTGGACCCGGAAATCCGGGATATTCCCAGGGAAAACTGGTTTATGACCAGCATTTTCCCGATTATGCTTGTGCTGGTAGTGGGCGTATTTTTCTTTGTGATGATGAATGCCCAGAACTCCGGCGGGGGCAATGGCGGGAAAATGATGAACTTCGGCAAGAGCCGGGCGAAACTTTCCCTGGACAGCAAAGTGACTTTGAAGGATGTAGCGGGGCTTCAGGAAGAAAAGGAAGAACTGGACGAAATTATAAATTTTTTGAAAGAGCCGGGCAGGTTTACAAAGGTAGGGGCGAGGATACCGAAAGGGGTATTGCTGGAAGGCGCCCCTGGTACTGGTAAAACATTGCTGGCCAAAGCCATTGCAGGGGAGGCGAATGTACCGTTTTTCAGCATTTCCGGCTCTGACTTCGTGGAAATGTTTGTGGGTGTAGGTGCCTCCAGGGTGAGGGATTTATTTGCTGACGCCAAGAAACATTCCCCATGTATTGTCTTCATTGATGAAATTGATGCAGTAGCAAGACGCCGAGGCACCGGTATGGGAGGCGGCCATGATGAAAGGGAGCAGACGCTGAACCAGCTGCTGGTGGAAATGGACGGTTTCGGCGTAAATGAAGGGATTATCGTGCTGGCGGCCACAAACCGGGTGGATATTCTGGATCCGGCCATATTGCGCCCGGGCCGGTTCGACAGGAAGATAACGGTTAGTCCGCCGGATGTAAAGGGAAGAAAAGAGATTTTGGCAGTACATTCCCGGAACAAACCTTTGGCGGAGGATGTGAATTTGGAGCATATAGCCCAGACTACTGCAGGATTTACGGGGGCAGATTTAGAGAACCTGATGAATGAGGCAGCGATTCATGCGGCTATGGAAAACCGGTCTTTCGTTGTACAGGAGGATATTAAAAAATCATTTATTAAAGTAGGGATCGGTACGGAAAAGAAGAGCCGGGTAATCTCTGAAAAAGAGAAAAGGATTACGGCATACCATGAAGCAGGGCATGCTATTTTGTTCCATGTACTTCCTGATGTGGGGCCGGTATACACGGTTTCCATTATACCTACCGGGCTGGGGGCGGCGGGCTATACGATGCCTCTTCCGGAAAAAGATGAAATGTTTATGACAAAAGGCAGGATGCTTCAGGACATCATGGTTTCTTTGGGCGGGCGTATTGCGGAAGAGATTATATTTGATGATATTACAACCGGCGCATCCAGCGACATCAAGAAAGCGACGAAGGTAGCCAGAAAGATGGTGACCAGGTATGGGATGTCGGATAATATAGGCGTGATTAACTATGATGACGATGACGATGAGGTGTTTATCGGCCGCGACTTAGCTCATGCTAAGAGCCATAGTGAATTGGTGGCAGGAGAAATTGATAAGGAAGTAAAGGAAATTATAAACGGCTGTTATGCTAGGGCGAAAGCGATTATAACGGAACATGAAGATGTTCTTCATCAATGCGCCGAATTACTGCTAAAGAAGGAAAAGATAACCCGGGAGGAATTCGAAGCTTTGATGGACAAAGGAGAAAATGACCCCGAAAGCTTCTTCAAGTCATAGATAGATTGGGCGTTTGTGAAAAACTACCAAAAAAACAAACGGGTTTTTGTGAAATTTGTGAATCCTTGGTATTTACGCTAACGGCCACTTATGCTATTATACTACTTGTAACCCCCCAATACATTATATAGTTTTTTGCTATACCCCATAAGAAAGAAATACCTTCTCTAAAAAAGACAGCAGGTCGATCGGCTGTCTTTTTTACTGTCTGTTACAAAATATTAGTTCCCAAACCGGAACTACTTGAATATCAAGAATATATAGGTTACAATATCCCATAAAGAAAAGTATTAGCCAGTAAAGCATTACTCATTCTGCAAAGCTTTCTACAATGGCAAAAATGACAGGGAGAATATTGGATGGACAGAAAAGGATTGCATAAAGCGGAATATGATCAGATGTATATTAACACTATGAGGCCGATATTTGATAAGAAGGCCCTATTTACCGACATGACGGAGGATTATGTAAACCCCCCGGAACCCAGTGCCTATGGCCAGGTGACGATAAAGTTCCGTACAAAGAAAAATAATGTAGACAGGGTATTGTTTGTATGCGATAACGAAAAACATTTGATGCTTAAGCGGGAATCGGACAGTTATTTTGATTACTATTTCCATACTGTTCAGCTGGAAGACAGGGAAATCAGCTATTATTTTGAAATTCATTTTGAAACGGTAACGCGTTATTATAATTATAGAGGGGTGCAGAAAACGGTTGACAGGCATTATGACTTCCGCCTTATACCGGGATATAAGACTCCTGGATGGGCGAAGGGGGCTGTGATGTACCAGATTTATGTGGACCGCTTCTGCAACGGAGACCCTTCCAATGACGTTCTCACGGATGAATATAGGTATATAGGGGAAAATACAGTACAGGTAAAAGAATGGGGCAAATATCCGGCAGCCATGGGCGTGCGGGAATTTTATGGCGGAGATTTGCAGGGAGTATTGGACAAAATGGATTATCTCCAGGATTTGGGGATTGATGTTATCTATTTTAATCCGCTATTTGTATCCCCATCGAACCATAAATATGATATTCAGGACTATGATTATATAGACCCGCATTTCGGGAAGATTGTCTCGGATGAAGGGGAATTGCTGCAGCCAGGGCAGGAGAACCGGTTTGCCGGCAGATATATTGACAGGGTGACCAATAAAGCGAATCTGGAAGCCAGCAACCGGCTGTTCATACAGGTGGTGGAGGAGGCCCACAGAAGGGGGATGAAGGTTATCCTGGACGGAGTGTTCAACCATTGCGGTTCTTTTAACAAATGGATGGACAGAGAAAGGATATATGAGCATGCGGAGGGGTATGAGAAAGGGGCCTATGTGGACATAGACAGTCCATACCATAACTACTTTTCGTTCCATCATCAGGATAAATGGCCTTATAACAGCAGCTATGACGGGTGGTGGGGGCATGATACGCTGCCCAAGCTGAATTATGAGGGCTCCAAGGATTTATTCGAATATGTGATGCATATAGCCCGCAAATGGGTATCCCCGCCATACAATGTGGATGGATGGAGGCTGGATGTGGCGGCAGATTTGGGGCATACCCCGGAATATAATCATTATTTTTGGAAGGAATTTTACAAGACGGTAAAGCGGGCGAACCCCAATGCGGTCATCTGGGCGGAGCATTATGGGAATCCAAGGGGGTGGCTAAACGGCAAAGAATGGGATTCCATTATGAACTATGATGCTTTTATGGAGCCTGTGACCTGGTTTTTAACAGGAATGCAGAAACACAGCGATGATTACAGGGAGGATATGCTGGGAAATGCGGAAAGTTTCTGGGGGGCAATGCGGTATAATGTTTCCAATATGACAATGCCTTCGTATTATGTGGCGATGAATGAACTGTCCAACCATGACCATTCCCGTTTCCTTACCAGAACGAACCGGTTTGTAGGGAGGACCAATTCCCATGGGCCGGAGGCTGCAGATAGAAATGTAAATAAAGCGGTGATGCGGGAAGCTGTGGTGATTCAAATGACATGGCCTGGGTCTCCCACGATATATTATGGAGATGAGGCGGGGGTGACCGGTTTTACGGACCCGGATAACCGGAGGACATATCCGTGGGGGGATGAGGATAAGGAATTAATCCGGTTTCATAAAGAAATGATAGCTATCCATAAGACGAATAAGGAAATGGTTACAGGTTCTTTGAAATATATGGAGAGCGGCTACAATGTGATTGGCTACGGGCGTTTTACGAGAGAGGAACAGTCGGTCATATTGGTGAATAACAATAATCATGAAATTACGAAAAAATTATCGGTATGGTATTTGGGAACCCCTAAGACAGGGGTGATGAAGAGGCTGATGCTGACAACGGCGGATGGATTTACAACCGAAGAGGCGGAGTATCCTGTTTCCGGTGGAAAGGTAAAAATTACTTTGCCGCCCACTTCTGCCATTGTGCTGAAAAGCAGTAAAAAGAAGGAAAAGAGTTTTTTGCGGTTTCAGTAAGGGTGAAAAGCCGTAAAAGCCGTGTAGAAACGGGGAAAAATACAGGGATGATAAGGCATTGGCAGCGGAAGTGGTCAATGCCTTTTAAACCCCTAAATTTTTGTGATTAATTCTGGACAGACGCTATATCCTATGATATACTTTTCCAAAGCATATATTTCTGATATTCTATTTCAATTCTAACTAAGTAATATCTAAATGGCTGTCCAAGGCCATCTAACGAAATCGTGCTTTAATATCTTTCAAATCATAATTAAATATTCAAAGGAAAAAGGCATGGAGGTTAGTATGGGAAAAAAAGATATTTTACTTAAGTCATATCTGGAAGATGCCAGAAGATATGCAGATTTATGGAATGGCGGTGTATTTTGCGGCAGGCAGATGGTAAAGGCGGAAGAACTGGAGATAATCAGCCCGGTTTTCTCAAAAGCAGGGGGCGATATTGCTTTGGAGAAAACGTGCGATTTAGTGATGCGGCAAGATGGCGGCGGACAACGTTTTACCATGCTGGTGGTAGAAAATCAGGAAACGGTGGATTATGGAATGCCTGTGAGGGTAATGTTGGAGGAGGCTCTTGAATATAGTCGGCAGCTTGGAAGAATTATGAGGGAGAACGAGAGGAGGGATAAGGAATGCCGGGAAAAGGAACTGGGCTCTTTTTACCAGGATGTGGGGGAACGCCTTTATAAAGTCAAGAAAAATGACAGAATTTTTCCAGTGGCCACATTGGTAGTGTATTGGGGAAAAAAGGAATGGCAGGGGGCAAAGAGCCTGCATGACATTCTGGATTTTGGGCATAAAGCGGCCTTGGGAACGGATGATATGAAGAAATTGGTGCCGGAGTATCCGCTGCATTTCCTTGACTTGGCCAGATTTAAACATTATGAATATTTTCAGACGGAACTTCGCCCGCTTTTGGAACTTTACGGGAAAAGAAATGACAAAAAAGAGTTTGCGAAATATTTGAAGGAAGACGAAATGATTGGCAGGATGGACGATGAGTCTTGGTATGTGCTTAGCCAGTTGACGAATTCTGTACAACTGAAAAAATTGATGAAGAGTAAAAAAGAAAAGAAGAACGGGGGAAAAACTATGTGTAAAGCGATTGATGATATGATAAAGGATGCGAAAGAGGAAGGAAGGATAGAAGGAAACATAGAAGGGCGGATAAGGGGAAAGGCAGAAGATATTTTTGCACTGCTTGAGGAATTGGGGGTAATACCGGAGGATGTAAAAGAACGGATTATGGAACAGAAGGATATGTCTATTTTGAATAATTGGTTAAAAATGGCAGCAAAAGCAGATAATATGGATATGTTTGTTTCCAGAATGTAACGGCAGGATATGGACAGCAGGGAACTTGCCAAGAAGGCCATCGGGCCCGCTTTGGCAAAGCAGGTGCAGCTTCCTTCCCCTACTGTGCCTGCTCAATACTATTCTCATTCCGCCACTGCCTGGGCGAGATGCCGTAGACATTTTTAAATGCTCTGGAAAAATGAAGCTGGTTGGGATAGCCCACCGCATTGCCGATGTCTGCGATGGAAAGCTTGGTCAGCTTCAAAAGCTCAGCCGCTTTCGTCATACGATAAGAGATAAGGAACTCCTGAGGGGATTTCCCCATATTTTCGTGAAAAATCTTTCCGAAATAACTCCTGTTGAGCCCGCAGGAATAAGCGATATCCTCCACCGTAATATCGTTTTGGAAATTCTGCTCAATAAAGGATATGGCTTCTTTTATATAAAAATCCCGCAAAGTATTGCTCTGGCGGCTTTGCATCCCGGAGGAGGAACGGATAAAGCTGTCGATAAAAAGATGGAGATGTCCAATCAAGTGAAAGGACGAAGCATCTTTGTGGTTGACGATATATAACATTTCTGATTTCATAATTTCAGCAATATCTTTATGGCGCGCCTTGTAGATGGGCTGGTCGCGGCTGACCCCGGCCAGTTCAATGGTTTCTTTGGCACGCAGGCCGTCGAATTCAATCCAGGCATATTCCCAGGGGATTTCCCTGTCCGCAATATAAGTGCATATCTGGTGTGGGAACATCATAAAACCCTGGCCGCTTTTTACCTGGTAGGTGATGGACTCCCCTCTGGAATTTTCTGCAATTAAAGTGCCCGTTCCGGAAAGGCATAGATGGAACAGATAGTGGTTCCTGGCAGCCGGGCCGAAGGAATGGGAGGGGTCGCATTGCTCCCACCCGAATTGGTATAATCCTAAATCAATAAAATTTTCACTCGGGAAAACGGAAAAAACTACTTCACTCATAAGATGCCTCAATCACTTTTACGTCAAAATTCGAGTGTAAAAACCCTTGTTTACGGATGGCGTTTTATACTTTGAATTCTATTATATACCAAAATGCTAGGCGATTTCAAATAAAAATCATAAAAGTAGCATTTAGGCATAAAATGTACTAAATTGTGATATTTACTAGTGGCATAATGGTATTTTATAATCTTTTTATCAAAATAGGGAAGGAGAAATGCTATGAAAGGGAAAAGAGTAAAATGCTTGGGGCTTGCAATATGCTGTATGGCGGCATCGTTGTTTGCCTGTGGGTGCGGAGCTTCTGCAAATGACGGAAAGATTGAAATCGAAATCGTCCAGTACAAGCCGGAAGCGGCGAACTATTTTAAGACGGTGGAAGATGAATTCAACGCAACCCATGACGATATTCATTTAAAAATCAGTTCCCCGAATGACGCAATGACAATTTTGAAGACAAGATTCATCAGAGAGGATTACCCGGACATCATAGGAATTGGCGGAGACATCAATTACTCCTATTTTGTGGATGCAGAGATTTTAGCGGATATCTCAGATTACAGCGGGCTTGGGAATATCAACCAGGGCTATCTGGATATTGATGAAGCGCTGGAACTGGTTCCTACGGAAGGGTCCTTCGCGGTGCCTTATGTGGCCAACGCTGCCGGAATTTTGTATAACCGGGACATGTTTGAAGAACATGGATGGACTATTCCCGAAAACTGGGAAGAACTTCTCGCTTTGTGCGATGCCATCCAGGCGGAAGGGATTCTTCCGTTCTACTTCGGATTCAAGGATACGTGGACTTGCTTTGCACCGTGGAACTCCATGGCGGTGGATTTGTCGCCTGCGGATACGACAAAACAGGTGAACCGGGGAGAAACTACATTTTCCGTGGAATATAGGGAAATCGCAGAGAAATATCTGGATTTGCTGCAGTATGGGCCGGATGACCCGTTTGCATACGGCTATAATGACGCCTGTACCGCTTTTGCGCGGGGGGAATCCGCAATGTACCCTATCGGCAGCTATGCTGCCCCCCAGATTCTTTCCGTAAACCCGGATTTAAATCTGGATTCCTTCGTAATGCCGGCTAACGATTCCAAAGACGGCAATACGCTGAACTCGGGTGTAGACCTTCAGTTCTGTGTGATGGCGGAATGCCCGAATAAGGAAGCGGCCTACGAAGTTTTGGATTTCCTCTTCGCCGATGAAAATATCCAGAAATACATAGATGCACAGACGGCAATCCCTTGTAAAGAGGGCGACTTTGTACTTCCTTCTATTCTGGATGGGATGACCGAATACATAACAAGCGGAAATATGAAAGACTATCAGGACCACTATTATCCTTCGGAAATGGCAGTGGACGCACAAATCCAGACATTCCTGCTGAATAAGGATGTGGATGCTTTCCTGACAAAGTTTGACAATGACTGGCCGCGGTATAACAGGGATATTATCCGCCTGGTACAGGAATATGAAAAACAGCACAATGCGAATTAGGAAAGGAGAAGCTATGAAAGAAGTGATGAAAAATGAAAGGAAAAGAACTTTTTTACTGATTACGATTCCGATTTTGGCACTGTTTATCTGCTTTAACACCATTCCTTTGATTCGTGGTGTGATCTACAGTTTTACCAATTTCAAAGGGTTCGGCAAATATAACTGGGTAGGTTTCCAGAATTATATCGATTTGTTTTCGGATGCCCGCGTTGGGAAATCCTACTGGTTTACCTTTAAACTGGCCATCGTTTCAACGGTAGTTACCAATGTGTTAAGCCTGATTCTTGCTTTGGGCCTGAACAGCAAAATAAAGGCGAAAAGCTTTTTCAGAGGGGCATATTTCCTGCCTAATATTTTAGGCGCATTGGTAGTAGGTTACATTTTCAATTACTTTTTTACATATATACTTCCGGCAGTGGCACAGATGATGGGCATTGGCGCATTGAGTTCCAGTATCCTCTCCAACCCCAGCGCTGCATGGATTGGCATTATGGTGGTATGTGCATGGCAGGCCATCGCTATGAACACTATTATTTATATCTCCGGCCTTCAGACCGTGCCCGAGGATGTTTATGAGGCAGGCGGGCTGGACGGGGCGACAGGATGGAAGCAGTTCCGTTATCTGACATTCCCGTTGATTATACCGTTCTTCTCCATTAACATGGTGCTTTGCGTGAAGAACTTCTTGATGGTATTCGACCAGATTATGGCATTGACCAAGGGCGGCCCTGCACAGAGTACGGAATCCATTTCCTACCTGATTTACAATAATGGTATGTCGGGCGGCCAGTTCGGTTTCCAAAGCGCCAATGCAGTTGTATTCTTTATCGTGATTGTAATTGTTTCCGTGGCACAGATGAAATTTTCCAGCAGTAAGGAGGAGCAGCTATGACAAAGAAAAATGCAGATACGCATACAAATAAGGTGGCAATGGTCTTATTGATACTGGGGCTTTCCACAATTATTTTTCCGCTGTATTTAACGATTGTAATTGCGTTCAAACAGCCTTCTGAAATGACAAACAGCATCAGCGGTATTTTATCCCTGCCCAAGTCCTGGAGCCTGAGCAATTTCAAGGAAGCCATGGAGGTAACGGATTTCTGGCGTTCTTTAAAGAACAGCCTTTTGATAACTTTGGTGGCAGTAGGGCTATCCATTATCATTCATTCCCTGATGGGCTATGCATTGGGAAGAAATAAAGCGAAAAGTAAATTTTACAGTTTCGTATATCTGTTTATTGTCAGCGGTATGTTCGTACCTTTTGCGATTCTGATGATGCCTCTGGCAAAGCAAACCGCAGAAATGGGGCTGGCCAACTGGGTTGGTGTTATCCTGCTTTATGTAGTGTTTTATATGCCGATGAATGTGCTGCTGTATTCCGGCTATCTGGTAAATATTCCGATGGCATTGGAAGAAGCGGCCAAGGTGGACGGCGCTTCCACATGGAGGACATACTGGAAAATTATTTTCCCGATTATGCGGCCTATGCATGCAACGGTTGCAGTCCTGACAGCATTGTCAGTTTGGAATGACGTTATGACGCCATTGGTTATCATGGCAGGTTCCGGACAGAATACATTGCCGTTGGCACAGCTGAACTTCCAGTCACAGTTTGGTACAAATTATAACCTGGCATTTGCATCATACTTGTTGGCATTGATACCGATTCTGATTTTCTATATCATCTGCCAGAAACAGATTCTGAACGGTGTTGTAAACGGAGCGGTGAAGTAAAGAAAAGGCCAAAAACAGCTATCAATAAGGTTACCGGTCACGATGTGAGCAGTAACGGAACGCGGGCTGCCGGGAATTGTGGCAGCCCGCGTTTTTCCCTTATTTAAAAAACTATTTGGATAGGAGGAGAGGATATGGCAGTATGTTATGACAAAAAATCGAAAACTATCTCAATCAACACGGAACATACTACTTATCAGATGAAAATCGGCCCTTATGGGGTGTTGATGCACACTTATTATGGGGAAAGAATTTCCGGCGAGGATATGTCATATCTGTTTCGGTATGAAGATATCGGCTTTTCTCCGGCAATGGGAGATGCAGGGATGGATAGGACAGTCTCCCTGGATACGATGCCCCAGGAAATGCCTTCTTTCAATGTAGGGGATTACCGGGCGGAAGGAATCCGGGTGCAGCATGGGGACGGGAGTTATGCGCTGGATCTAAGATATGTATCCCATGAAATAATAGAAGGAAAATATAGTTTGGACGGGCTCCCGGCAATGTATGCGGACAGCCCTGTAAAGGGGGATGCTTCGGAGGGGGGCCTCATAGGGGAAAACTCCGCATGGAGCGGGGAAAAGGCTGAAACGCTGAAAGTGGTGCTCAAAGACAGGGCGAAGAACTTTTTTGTTACACTTTTATATGGAGTATTTGAAAATCTGGATATAATTACCAGGGCCTGCCTGATTGAAAATAGGGAAGAGAAAACCGCGGTGATGGATAAAGCGGTTTCTATGAGCATAGATTTTATGACATCGGATATGGACATTTACACATTCAATGGAAGGCATACGATGGAACGGGAAGCGGAGAGGAAACGGCTGGGGAAAGGGATTACTTCCGTAGGTTCACTCCGCGGAACGTCCAGCCATCAGCATAACCCTTTTGTGATTTTGTGCGAGCCTGAAGCCGGGGAAGAGCATGGCGGGTGCTATGGGTTCGCCTATGTATATAGCGGAAATTTCCTGGCAGAGGCAGAATGCAGCCAGCTGGATATGCTGCGGTTTACCATGGGGATTCACCCCTCCCGCTTTAAAGTGCTGCTGGAAAAGGGAAGGGTATTTACTATGCCGGAAGTAATCATGAGTTATTCGGGAAACGGCCTTGGAAAACTTTCGATTCAGTTTCACCGTGCCATGAGAAACAACCTTTGCAGGGGGAAATTCAAAAACGGCCGGCGGCCCATATTAATCAATAACTGGGAGGCTACTTATTTTGATTTTAACGGAGAAAAATTAATTTCCATAGCGGAGGAAGCGGCCAAGCTGGGGATTGAGATGCTGGTGATGGATGACGGCTGGTTCGGGAAAAGGGATTTTGATGAATCAGGGCTGGGGGATTGGTTTCCTAACGAAGAAAAGTTAGGCATGAGCCTTCACGAGTTGATTCAGGGTGTGAAGAAAAAGGGGCTTTCCTTTGGAATCTGGATGGAGCCGGAGATGGTGAATGAAGACAGCCGTCTGTACAGGGAGCATCCGGACTGGGCAATCACTTTGCCAGGCCGTGAGCCAGGGAGGGGAAGATGCCAGCTGGTATTGGATTTGGGAAGGGAGTGCGTAAGGGAATATCTTTATCAGGCGATTTGCGGTATATTGGATACCGGGGATATCTCGTATGTGAAATGGGATATGAACCGCAGCATCAGCGATATGTATAACCCGGAACTGGCACCGGAACAGCAGGGCGAGGCGGGGCATAGATATGTGCTTGGTTTATATGAACTTCTGGAAAGGATTACCCAAAGATATCCCAATGTGCTGTTCGAGGGCTGCAGCGGCGGGGGAGGAAGGTTCGATGCTGGTATGTTGTATTATTCTCCGCAGATATGGTGCAGCGATGACACAGATGCGATTGAGCGGCTGAAGATTCAGTACGGAACATCTTTCGGTTATCCAATCAGTACAGTGGGTTCCCATGTATCGGCCTGCCCTAACCATCAAAATGGCCGTATCACGCCGCTGCACACCAGGGGAACGGTGGCTATGGCGGGCACTTTTGGCTATGAACTGGATATTGGCAAGATGTCGGAGGAAGATAAAGAAGAGGTCAGGGCACAAATACAGAGTTATAAGAATTATTTTGATTTGATTCAAGGAGGGAACTACTACCGTCTGACAAAGCCGGAGGAAATCTTTATGGCATGGCAGTTTGTTTCCGAGGATCAGACAAAAAGCCTGGTAAGCGTGGTGATGACCAGCGCCCGGGCGAATGCGCCGGGATGTATCATAAGATGTAAAGGTTTAAATCCGCAGAATAAATATAAAGAAGCGGGAACAGGGAAGATTTACAGCGGCAGTACGCTTATGTACGGCGGGTATTTGCTGCCTAAGGAAATGGGCGAATATCAGTCCTACCAGATGTATTTCGAGAGGGTCTGAGTATTACTATAGATGGAGGAAGCTGCCAGTGAATACTGTGCCAGCGGCTTTCCGTAAAAAGTAACGGCGGAAAAGGGTTCCGCCGTTGCTTTGTGGGAGAAAAGGTTTTTAGTCAATTTCCAATAAAACCTTACACCGTTTTTTATAGCAGGAGATGCCATATTTGAGAATTCTCATCATCCCATTATCCCGTAGCTGTGCCTCGTAGTGCATATCGCGTATTTGTTCCAATGCCTGGCGGCATTCCGTTTCCAGTTCACCATTATCGGAATATTTTACTTCAATAATAATCCCCGTTTCCTCATCATCAATTTCAACTATGATATCACTATACCCATCGCCGGATTCCCTGTTGGAAAAGATTCCCCAGGACTCCTTAAATCCCAGCAGGCCTAACAGAATCCCGTGATAAAAGTTTTCTTTCATTTTCTTTTGTACAAATGTATCCCTTATACTGATAGTTTTACGCAAATAATCTCCAAACTGCTTTTCTACACCATGTGAATTTCCGGATTTTAGCGCTTCGCAAAATGCATTTAGGCTATCCCCATCCCTTTGTACGCTTTCTTTGAAATACTCCATGATTTGCTTGGTAAATATTGTCCTGATTTCCATGTTGGGTATGGCCAGGCGAAAGGTATCACCATGGGGCTTTCCTCGTTGCGTCAGATAGCCTGTTGTGAACAGGACGCTCCAGATATGGTTGATGGACTGATACATATCATAATAAGTCAATTCCGGATGGATTTCTTTTTCAATCTCCCCGCCGGCAACAAGACATTCTATTTCCCGCTTTACAGTACCGTTATCTGATTTTTCAATAAAACGTTTCACGGCATCGTTCCCGCTCGTATTTGCCCAATAATTCTGCGGAAGGGCGTCTTTGTCCATACGAAGCGCATCACAATAATTAAGAACATCCCAGGGACAGTATACGTCCACATTTCCAAACCGGTATCCGTTATACCATTCTTTTATAGTAGAATGATGTCCGGAAAGACAATAATATGCCAGAAGATGTTTCACATCAGTGTCTGTAAATCCGAAGTATTCGTCAAATCTCACATCGGGGATGGATAAAACCTTCAGATTATTTAATCCGGTAAAAATGCTTTCTTTGGATATGCGCATACAGCCAGTCAATATCGCCATATACAAGCTGCTATTTGTTTTTAATACCTGTTCAAACAAATTGCGGAGTAAAAGAACCATTTGTTCATAATAGTGGCTTTCAAATGCTTTAGCAAGAGGCACGTCATATTCGTCTATCAAAACGATAACTTTCTGCTTATAGTGCTTTTCGAGAAGCATGGTAAGTGTTTTCAGGCTTTCCATCAATACGGAATCTCACATCCGGAAAATCTGTGTATTTTGAGGGTCGATTGCAATAAGCTGCCCATACATTTTTTTCTCTTCATAGGATAGCTGTTCGCTTTCCAATAAAAAGCGAAAACGCAGGGCTTCTTTTCCGATAACGGAACACATCATGGAACGGGCTGTTTCAAAGCTGCTGCCGTTTACTCCCTTTAATGATATGGAGATAACCGGGAATTTCCCCATATATTTATCGCATAGTCCTTTTTCGGATGCTATTTCCATGCCGGTAATCACCACCTTCTGCCCGCGTTTTGCCTCTTGTATACTTCTTTTAGTATATACAAATTGAAGTGAAATCACAACTTGGAATTCGTATTTTGCCCGGCCTTTTAATTCTGTATGTTTTATGGTATATTAGTCATGGAGGAGATGAAGTTCTACTAAGTCATTTCTTGAAAAAAGAGCGTTCGAGGCGCGGAAATGAGGAAAAATGGATAGGATTACATTAGGGAAAACAGGGCTGGTTATGAATAAAAATGGTTTTGGGGCGCTGCCGGTGCAGAGGGTATTGAAGAAGGATGCGGTATATCTGCTGCAAAAGGCATTTTATCATGGGATTAATTATTTCGATACTGCAAGGCAGTATACGGATAGCGAGGAGAAAATGGGGGCGGCATTTTCCTATGTGCGGGATAAAATTATTATCAGTACGAAAACAGCGGCAAGCGATGCGGACGGTTTTTGGGCTGATTTGGAAATGAGTTTGAAGAATTTACAGACGGACTACATAGATATTTATCAGTTCCACAATCCTTCCTTTTGTCCTAAGCCGGGAGATGGATCAGGGCTGTACGAGGCTATGCTGGAGGCGAAGGAGCAAGGGAAAATCGGTCATATCGGGATTACCAACCATAGGTATAAGATAGCGGAAGAAGCGGCAGAATCAGGGCTCTATGAAACGATACAGTTCCCGTTTTCCTACTTGGCCGGAAAACCGGAGAGGGATATTGTAGAAATTTGTAGAGAAAAAAATATTGGCTTTATTGCCATGAAGGCTTTGTCCGGCGGGCTGATTACGGATTCGGCGCTGGCATATGCTTATATGGCCGGGTTTGACCATGTGGAGCCTATCTGGGGTATACAGAAGGAAGAAGAACTGGATGAATTCCTTTCTTATCAGGAAAAGCCCCCCGTTTGGACGGAGGAAATGGAAGAAAAGATAGAAAAGGAAAAAGAAGAGCTGGCCGGGGATTTTTGCCGGGGATGCGGTTACTGTATGCCGTGTCCGGTGGGTATTGAAATCAATAACTGTGCCAGGATGAGCCTGCTGCTCCGCCGGGCACCAAAGGAAGGATACCTCCGGGAAGAATGGAAGAGGAAAATGAAAAAAATAGAAAGCTGCCTGCTTTGCGGACAGTGTAAGAGCAGATGCCCTTACGGGCTGGATACCCCGGAACTGCTTAAAAAAAACTATGAGGATTATAAGACTTTCCTTTAAAAGGCTGAATCGTGATGCGCATCTGACGGAAAGCGATTTGCAGACATGATCTAAGGAGAGGGTAAACCTCCCCGCAAAAAAGACTATAAACGATTGGAAACAGGAGATATGACATCCAGAGAATTTGCCAAGCTGATTGGGGTATCGCAGCCAACGGTGTCCCGCGCACTTAATAATAGCAGCCTTGTTGCCCCCGAAACGAAAGAATATGTGCTAAAGAAAGCGAGAGAATATAAGTTCGAGCTCAATAGCCAGGCACAAAGCTTGAAGACAAGCAGGACGGGAACGATAGGGATTCTTTTTCCAAAGCATTTTATCAGTATGAATAACAATCTGATGCTTGCCCATGTATACGATTGTATTCAGCAGGAACTGAGTTCCTTTGATTATGATATTATGGTCATTTATTATGACAGCAATTCCCGGGATTTTTCCAGGTTCGAGAGGAGCATACGCAAGAAAAAGGTGGATGGCTTTCTTGTGCTGCGTATGGAACTGATGGATGAGGAAATGGAGTTAATCCAACAGCATCAGGTGCCGTGCGTGTTTATGATGAATGCCAATGCTAATATTAGGGAGAACCTCAGCTATTTTTTCTCGGATAGCTTTTATGGGGGATATTTGGCGGGGCAGTATCTTGGCCGGTTTCAGGATTATCATAAGATGTATATTACCGTTTCGGAGGAACGGGATGATGCCAGGCGCCGGTTTAATGGATATTGTAAAGGGCTGGAGGAAGCGGGCTATCATTTTCGGGATGAAGACATCCTGGAGTGTAACATTGGGATTCGCTCAGCCTTCGACTGTATCAGCCGGAATATTGAACTGGTCACAAAGCAGAAAACCGCTATTTTTACTTATAGCGATTTATTGGCAATTGGAGCGGTTCAGGCATTGCAGCACTATGGCGTTAATATTCCGGAGCAGGTACAGGTGGTGGGGATGGATGACATGCCTTTGACTACGATGCTGCAGCCGGAAATTAGTACGATTCATGTGGAAGTGGAAGAAATAGTGCCGAAAGCATGCCATTTGTTAATGGAGTTGATAGAAAAAAAGGCTGTGATGCAGCAGGAGTGGGTTCGCCCGCGGTTGGTTGTAAGGGAGACATCATTGCCGATAGGAAGGTAGAAGAGGATACAAGGGATACAGAGGATACGTCAGGGGGGTATTGCCTTCGGAGCGGATTCATTTTTGGGCTAGGCAGAAAAGCGGATTTCGCTAATGGAATTTTTGCTTTTTTACAATAGTCTAAGGATGAATCCGTTCCGAAGGCAATGCCCCCTCTGACGTTAGAAAACAATCCCCTTCATTTCCGCTGACAATAAGCCAAACAGACACGCCCGGACGGATATTTGCCCAATGCCATGGAATGTATATTGTGCATATTGAATAAAAATAGAATAATGAATACGTATAAAATAAACAGAAAAGCGATAGAATGGGAAAAAATGCATGAAAAGCATTGACATTATGCTGGAGAGATGATATAAAGATATTAACAAATGAATACGTATTCAATACGATGAGTTTAAAGGAGGATGAATATGAAGAGAGTAGCAGCTATGCTAATAGCGGGATGTATGGTGGTATCTGCGCTGGCAGCTTGTGGGGCGTCGGATGCACCGGCGGAGAATAAGGCAGAGGCTTCTGCGGAAAATACGAAAGAGACTGCGCCGGAGGCATCAGCAGAAGATGGGGCGGAGGCTGAAACGGCAGCAAATGAAGAAACAGAGAAAGCTGCGGGAGAACTGACGCCTTCGGGGGAAACGTTAATCATAGGCACGATGGCGAATTCTCTTGGGCTGCCGGTACATCAGGCGGAAAAGGCTGGGTATTTTAAGGACGCAGGGTTGGATGTGAAAATCGAAATCTTTGCAACTGGCGCCCCTATTAATGAAGCGATGGCAGCAGGGGAATTGGATGTGGCAGTCAGCGGTATGGCATCTGTTTATGCGCTGGCAACCGGGATGTACACTTATATTGGCGATGGCGTAATTACGACAGGGGGCGAATCCATTTATGCCAGGGCGGATAGCCCATATGCGCAGGCCGGGGCTGATGCGGACGGAGTTATAGGAAACGCGGAAGTGCTGAAGGATGCATCCATATTAGGGCCTTTGGCCACAACGGCTCATTATCAGGCGATTAAGTACATGGAACATTTCGGCCTGACAACGGATGATTTCAGTATGGTTTCTATGGACTATCCTCAGGCATATCAAGCGTTTATTACCGGTGAAGGCGATTTGATTGCGAATAAAATGCCTTATACCAATCAGTTGGAGGAAACAGGATATGTAAAGGTTTCCGATATGAACATGATATTGGACAATCCTATTATTGATACGATTTTCGTGCAGAATGCGGTGGCGGAAGGGCGCAGGGATGACTTGATTCTTTTCCTGGAATGCTATTATAAGGCATGTGCGGATTTGATGGCAGACGAAGCGGCCAGAAGAGAAACGGCTATGGAGTGGTATGCGGAAGAAGGTATTACATATAGCGAATCCGATATGGATACGGAAATCGAGGTAAAAGATTACTTTACCATTGATACGGTGGATACGGAAGCGAATTCCATCGGCTCGTTTATGACCGATATAGGAGCATTCTATGTGGAGCAGGATATGATTTCCACCAGCGATATCCCCAATGTGGAAGCGAGCATCGACCATTCCTTCCTGGAAGCAGCAAAGGAGAGGGCGGCAAAATAGTTATTAATCATATAAAGCGGCGGTAGTGCAAAAGGGCAGCAGTGTAAAAGCAGTAACGCAAAAGCAGGGCAGTTACAGTATCCTAATATGGAATTTGCAATTGCCCTGCTGCTCTTTTTCCATGAGAATGCGGGTGTGAAATAGAAGGAGAGCATGATATATGGCACAGATTAAAAGAAAGGCATGGTTATGATATGAAAGACAATAAAAAGATGAAATATCTTTGCATATCGGTTCTGTCGGTATTGGCAGTCATTGTTGTATGGTATGTCTGCATCGATGTGGTGCATATGAAACCGGAGACGGTTTTTCCGGGGCCGGTGAAGGTGTTCCGGTCATTTGTTGATAAATTGTCGGCAAAAGCGCCGGATGGTGCAACACTACAGGCACATTTGTGGGCCAGCATTAAGGTGGCGCTGTTCGGCTATGCACTGGGGGCGGTGATTGGGGTGCCGCTGGGGATTGCGATGGCATGGAATAAATGGGTGGACAGGTTCGTGCGTCCGCTGTTCGATTTGATCCGTCCGATTCCGGGCCTTGCATGGATTCCTATGTTTATTTTGTTGTTTGGAATCGGAATCACTTCCAAGGCACTGGTTATCTTTTTAGGGGCGTTGATTGCCTGTATCGTAAACAGTTATACGGGAATCCGGCAGACGAAGGAAACTCATCTTTGGGTGGGTGATGTCTTCGGCGCTACAGGAAGCCAAAAACTGTTCAAGATTGCAATCCCTACGGCTTTGCCCATGATTTTCACAGGTCTGCGAGTGGCTCTGGGCACTTCCTGGACGGCGCTTGTGGCAGCGGAACTGCTGGCATCTACAAAAGGATTGGGCTATATGATACAGCAGGCCAGGGCCATTTCAAGGCCGGACATTATTATTGTGGGTATGCTGGCAATCGGTGCGGTAGGAGCTGTTTTTGATGCCCTGCTTCATCTGGTGGAGGTTAAAGTCGCGAAAGGGATGAATGTAAAAAATTAAAAAAGAGTGTATACATGGAAGCATCAAGTTTGCGTTTCGCACTAAAGTCTTCGGACTTTGGAAAGGAGCATGGTTATAATGATGAAAAAAAGTGTTTTAAAGGGCCGCGCCTCAGATAAAACAATAAATGTTTGCTGTGCATGTGCTGCCATTGGGCTGTTTCTTATTTTGTGGTATTGGGGAACGGCGGCCACCAAACTGGGGATGATGATTCCCGGCCCGCTGGAAGTATTGGGGGCGATTGGCAGAGGGTTGTTTGGGAAAGTGGGGCGCCATAGTATTATGGCTCATGTGGGATATAGTATGATGCGCGTTATGATTGGTTTTGCTGTAGGCTCTATAGCCGGTGTTGCTTTAGGGCTTCTGATGGGATGGTATGGTATTGCAGAGGCGGTTTTTAATCCACTGTTCCGCATTATACGCCCGATTCCGCCCATTGCCTGGATTCCCATTTCCATTATCTGGTTTGGGTTAGGGGAAGATGCGAAAATTTTCCTGATATTTCTGGCCGCTTTTTCCAACACTACCTTAAACTCTATGGCCGGGGCGAAAAGTGTAGACCCCGAGGTGATTAATGCAGCGAAAATGTTGGGGGCTAATGAACGGCAGATTTTTACTACGATTGTATTGCCGGCTTCTGTACCTTCTATTTTCGCAGGGCTTCAGGTGGCGATTTCCAGCAGCTGGGCCACTGTTTTGGCGGCGGAGATGGTAAGGTCTTCGGAAGGCTTGGGGTGGATGATTGTAGCGGGAATGAATAATAATGATATGATTCAGATTTTATCTGGAATTGTCATGATCGGTATTGTAGGGTTCATCCTTGCGATTATTATGAGAAAGGCGGAGGAAGTATTATGTCGATGGAACAAGAGCGGGGAATAGAAAACAGTATTATCGAATGCACCGGCGTATGCAAATCCTTTGAGACGCCTGAGGGCGAACATCAGGTAATTAAGGATTTTAATTTACAGGCTAAGGAGAATGAATTTCTGGTTCTGTTCGGGCCTGGACAGTGCGGAAAGACAACCATGATAAATTTGATTGCAGGCTTTGAAAAAGTATCCGGCGGAAGCCTGAAATTTATGGGGAAGGAGATTGCAAAGCCTGACCCTTCAAGGGGCGTGGTATTTCAGTCTACAGCCTTGTTCCCGTGGATGACCACAATGGGGAATGTGGAATATGGGCTGAAGATGGCAGGCGTGAAAAAACAGGAACGGCAAAAGCGCGCCCAGAATTATATCAATTTGGTGGGATTGCAGGGGTTCGAGAAATCTTATCCGGTACAGCTTTCAGGGGGGATGCGCCAGCGCGTGGGCATTGCCAGGGCTTATTGCAATGAACCCAAGGTAATGTTGATGGATGAGCCTTTTGGCGCATTGGACGCACAGACAAGATATCTGATGCAGGAGGAACTGCAGCGTATCTGGGAGGCAGAAAAAAGGACGGTTATTTTCGTTACCAATAATATTGAGGAAGCATTGTACCTGGCAGACAGGATTCTCGTATTGACCAACTGCCCATCGACAGTGAAGAAGGAATATATCATCGACCTTCCCAGGCCAAGGAATCTTGTTTCTCCGGAATTTCTGGCGCTGCGTAAGGAAATTACAAGTATTATGGACAGCACATTATAGGGAAAGGAGCGCGGAAATAAAATGAGTGAAAAAGCAAAAGTCAAGGTCAGAAACCTTACAAAGAAGTTCGGAGACCTGTTGGTGCTGGATGATATGTCGTTCGATGTGGAAGATGGCGACCTTTTGTGCGTTGTAGGGCCTACGGGGTGCGGAAAAACCACATTTTTAAACAGTCTTACCAAAATTTATGATATAACGGCAGGGGAGATACTTTTAAATGACGAAAAAGTGGATTCAAGAAAGCAGAATATCGCATATATTTTTCAGGGCGATTCCACTATGCCATGGCTGACGGTGGAGGAAAATGTCCGCTTTGGACTGGATATTAAAAAAGTGCCGGAGGCCAGGAAAAAGGAACAGGTGGAAAAATATCTGGAAATCGTTGGCCTAACGAATTACCGTAAATATTATCCAAAGCAGCTTTCGGCCAGCATGCTGCAGCGTGTCAGTATTGCCAGGGCATTCGCTACGGAGCCGGAACTTCTCCTGATGGATGAGCCTTACGGGCAGCTGGACATTGAACTGCGCTTTAAGCTGGAGGATGAACTGGTAAAGCTGTGGAAACTGACGAAGACTACGGTTTTGTTTATTACCCATAATATTGAGGAAGCGGTTTATCTGGGGAATAAGATTATGATATTGACGAACAAGCCTACAACGGTGAAGAAAACCATTGTAAACGATTTGCCGAGGCCAAGGGATATTGCGGCTCCGGAATTTGTGGAATTGAGAAACCAGGTGACGGAATTGATTAAATGGTGGTGATGAGCCGGTGGTTAGCATTTGGCTCGCCGTCCGCGGGAATCAATGTATGAAGATTGAAAATTGAAAATTTTCAATCCCAAGTTTGTGCCTGCGCAGCATCCGCAAACTTGACAGGCGCAAAAAGCTGCGCAGAAATGGGGTAAACTATGAAAGCGTTTGAAAAGTGTGGATATTTAAAACATATTGGTTTTAGGATATGAGTGAAAGGGAGAAATTATAAATGAGAGCAATTACCATAATGTACGATTCGTTGAATCGCAAATACCTCCCCTGCTATGGGGATATGGTATCTATTATGCCCAATTTCCGGAGACTGCAGGAAAAAACGGTGACTTTTGACCGGTTTTATGTAGGCAGCCTTCCATGCATTCCGGCGCGCAGGGAACTGCATACGGGCCGCTATAACTTTATGCACCGGTGCTGGGGGCCGTTGGAGCCTTTTGATGATTCCGTAGCAGCGGATTTGGGCAGGCACGGGGTATACTCCCATTGTGTTACGGATCATGCCCATTACTGGCAGGAGGGAGGCAGCACCTACCATACGAAATTCACTACCTGCGAAATGATACGGGGTCAGGAAGGGGATTTCTGGAAAGGGGAAGTAAAAGGCTTTAAGGAAAACCTGGATTTGCACCGCCAGGATGGGATTAACCGGAATTATATGGAGCCGGAGGAAAATCATCCCCATGTGAAAACCTGTTATGCGGGACTGGAATTCCTTGAAAAAAATTATGAAGAAGACAACTGGTATCTGCATATTGAGTATTTTGACCCCCATGAACCCTATTTTGTACCGGAAAAATATAAGAAAATGTATACGGAACAGGAAACGCCTTTTGACTGGCCGTTTTATGGAGAAGTGGAAGAAGGGGGCAAAGAAGTGGAAGATGCCCGTATTAATTACCGGGCAGTCTTATCCATGATGGATTATTATCTTGGAAAAATATTGGATTTCATGGATGAGCACGATATGTGGAAGGACACGATGCTGATTGTAAATACGGATCATGGCTATATGCTGGGGGAGCACGGCTATTTTGGGAAAAATTATATGCCTTGCTTTGACGAAATCGTACATACGCCATTTTTCCTTTGGGTGCCGGAGATTGGGCATGCCGGGGAAAGGCGGGAACAGCTTTGCCAGACTATTGATATTGCCCCCACTATTCTTGACTATTTCGGTATCGAACCGGATAAGGATATGAAAGGGAAATCTTTGCTGCGGGTACTGGGAAACAATGAAAAAATCCATGATTATATCCTGTTCGGATATTTTGGGAAACATGTTAATATTACGGACGGCAGATATGTGTACATGCGAAGCGGAAGGAAGGCGGATGGCTGCCTGAACAATTATACGGTAGTGCCCTTACATATGTTCCATCCCTTTTCCGTAGAAGAGTTAGCCAAGACGCAGAGGGAACTGACGGATGAGTTCGAATTCACAAAAGGCGTTCCGGTTATGAAGATACCTGCAAAGGGAAGTACATCCCCCGATAATACGTGTTATCAGTTTGAAGAACATATGAAATATGGGGATTTGCTGTTTGATTTAGAGGAGGATGGGGAGCAGCGCAGTCCCATAAAAGATGCGGCGCTGGAGCAGAAGATGATAGAGGCCATGAGGCAATTGATGGCAGAAAATGAAGCGCCTGAGGAACTATACAAAAGAATAGGAGTATCACCGGTATAAGGACGGAAATGTATTGAGGAAAGGGGATGGTTATTAAAATGGAGCAAAGACCGCTAAATATTGTGTGGTTTTGTACGGATCAGCAGCGGTGGGATACGATAAGCTGTCTTGGGAATCCGTATATTAAGACACCGAATATAGATAAATTTGTATCGGAAGGAGTGGCATTTACCAGGGCATATACACAGGCGCCGGTATGCACGCCCAGCCGTTCCTGTTTTCTCACAGGAAGATATCCTAAGACTACAAAAGCATTTTATAACGGAAATGATAATTATTCGAAGGATGAAAAGCTGGTAACGAAGCTGCTTTCGGAAGAAGGATATGTCTGCGGCCTTTCCGGGAAACTTCATCTGACTTCCGCACAGGGCAGGATGGAAAAGCGTACCGATGACGGGTACAGCTACATGCAGTGGAGCGAACATCCCAATGATGACTGGCTGAATGGGGAAAATGATTATCAGAACTGGCTGAAGGAAAAGGGGCTGAAATGGGCTGATATTTATGGTGGAAAATACACCAGTATGGCCACTTGGCCGCCTACGCCCAACCCTAATTTCACGGGCAAGACAGTGGGTGTTCCTGCGAAGTATCATCAGACAACATGGTGCGTGGAGAAGGCCATTGAATTCATGGAAGAAAATAGGGGGAAAGGGTATCCGTGGCTGATCAGCCTGAATCCATATGACCCCCACCCGCCGCTGGATCCGCCTCAGGAATACAAGGACAGGCTGAAGGTGGAGGATATGCCGCTTCCCCTTTGGAAAGAAGGGGAACTGGACAATAAGCCGCCGCATCAGCAGAAGGACTTTTATCAGGGAGGCCAGGACGGGCAGGCAGAGCCTTTCCCGGAACTGAGCGATGAGGAAAAAAGAGAGCATTTCCGGGATTATTATGCGGAGATTGAATTGATAGATGATCAGTTCGGAAGGCTGATGGATTATTTGGATATGACGGGGGAGCGGGATAATACGCTCGTTATTTATATGAGCGATCACGGGGAGATGAACGGGGATCACGGACTGTATTGGAAAGGGGCGTATTTTTATGAGGCGCTGACCCATGTTCCGCTGATTATTTCCTGCCCTTCCAGAATATTGAAAGGGGTAAAATCCAATGCGCTGGTGGAACTGGTGGATTTGGCGCCTACGCTGATGGAACTGGCCGGGTTTGAGGTACCGTATTATATGCAGGGCAAGAGCCTGGCGCCTATACTTACGGGCAAGGCGGATAAGGATTACCATAAGGATTCGGTGTATTCGGAATTTTATCATTGCTTAAAAGGAACTCATGAGGATATTTATGCCACCATGTATTTTGATGGAAGGTATAAGATTGTGAATTATCATGGGAAAGAGTATGGGGAGTTGTATGATCTGGAAAAGGACCCTTGTGAGTTTGAGAATTTATGGGATGTGGAAGAGTATGGGGAATTGAGAAATGAGTTGATTAAGAAAAACTTTGATAGTGCCATTTTGAAGAATATGGATTTTTCCATGCATTTGGTGAATGAGTATTGACGTAGGAGGGGGTAGAGGCGAGGGCATTCATGCCCCTGCTTCTATCCCTCCTCCATCTATGATTTGTTCATTTGAAGATTTGATATTTTGCGGCAGTTCAGCCTTTCGGCTTCCCCGTTACGTATTTCATAAGTGAAATTTGGGAATACTTGACTTTATAGCTATAGATAGTATAATGGTAATGATTACTAATATTATATAATTTGGTATAGCGGACGATATGCGGTGGTTGCGGAAAGGAGAATCATGGATACAAATATTTTCAGGAAGATGTCATATGGTGTATATATTGTTACATCAATGGATGGGGAGAGGGCTGTGGGCTGTACGGCGAACAGCATTATGCAGATAACCTCTTCGCCGGCAACGGTGGCGGTGAGCATCAATCATGATAATTATACCAATGGATGTATTGAGAAAACGGGAAAGTTTGCTTTTTCCATTATGGCTGAGGGCTCGGATGCCAAGTTGATTGGTAACTTTGGATTCCGTTCCGGCAGGGATGGGGATAAGTTCGAAGGCGTGGACCATGAAATGGTGCAGGGAGTACCCGTAGTGAAGGGCACTTGCGGCTATGTGGTGTGCAAGGTAATCAATAAGATGGAAACGGGAACCCATACGGTTTTTCTTGGAGAAGTGGTGGACGGAAAGGTTTATGATGAGACGGCCGAAGCGATGACTTATGCTTATTACCATAAAGTAGTGAAAGGAAAGAGCCCGAAGAACGCCCCTACTTATTTGCCGGAGGACGGAGAGGATAAGGAGGCAAAGGTATCAGAGGAGGCAAAGAAAGAGAAATATGTATGCCAGGTATGCGGATATGTATATGAAGGGGAGTCTTTGCCGGAAGATTATAAATGCCCGATTTGCGGCGTGGGTGCAGACCGGTTTAAGAAGGCCTGATGGCGCTCAGCACAAATGGTAACAGTTCAGCCCAGGACTTTGCAGCAAGTGCAAAGTCCTGGGCTGAACTGTTACCACAAATGTCAACTGGATGAAAAAAAGAGTTGACAATTAAAAAGCGATCATGTTATGCTCTTTTTAGCAATAGCTATTGTATGTGAGAGGAGTGTCAATATAGATATGGCAGTTTACAGGATTAGGGCACATCATGGGATGTGCCTTGCCTATTTTAGGGGCGAAGGATATAGTGAGGAATTTACAGAGCATATGTACAGGATAAAGGAGGCGCTGGAATCAAATCCCGAGGTGGTTATTATAAATGAAACGGATGACATTTGCGGGCATTGCCCTAATAATCTTTCCGGCATCTGTACAAGTATGGATAAGGTGGAGAATTACGATAATAAAGTGCTGGGCTTGTGCGGGATAGAGGCTGGGGCGGCATTGGAATGGAAGGTGTTTGAAGGGCTGGTGAAGGAGCGGGTTTTGGATGCGGGGAAAAGATGTGAAGTCTGCGGCGGATGTCAGTGGGAGCACCTTTGCTAAAACAGGCCGCCCGCCCCGGGGCATCTGAAAATTGATTTCCGTGGCTTCGGGATGGGCAATATGAAACTCTTTGCATAACTTATATATAGAGAATATCAATTCGGAGATATATTATGGAAGGGGATTGCCCATGGCAGAAAAAAGGAAGAACAATGTAGGTCTTAATACTTTAAAACCAGGAGAAAAAGGAAGGATTGCAGGAATGGCCCTTGGAAAGGGGATTGGGGAAAAGCTGCAGGATATGGGATTTTTGCAGGGAAGCCTGGTGGAATGTGCATATAGAAGTCCTTTTGGTGACCCTACCGCTTATTTTGTGAAAGGTGTGCTAATCGCTATAAGGAGCGAGGAGGCGGGCAATATTTATATAGAAAAGGAAGCCGGAACGGAGATGGGGCAATGGGCTTAAGTAAATCTTCCATTGGATTGGGTGCACTGGATGAGGGGCGGGTGTTACATAAGAAGCGGGAAGGGGATATCGTAGCAGCCCTTGCGGGCAATCCAAATGTGGGAAAAAGTACGGTGTTTAATCAGATGACCGGTCTGCGGCAGCATACCGGGAACTGGGCCGGGAAAACGGTGGCAAATGCCCAGGGATATGCCTCTTACGAGGGGCAGGGATATGTTCTTGTGGATATTCCCGGCTGCTATTCTCTGGATGCCCATTCGGCGGAAGAAGGGGTGGCAAGGGATTTCATTTGTTCGGGGGAATACGATGTGGCAGTGGTGGTGTGCGATGCTTTATGCCTGGAGCGGAACATGGGCCTTGTCCTGCAAATCCTGCAGAAGACAGAAAAAGTGGTGGTATGTGTGAACCTGATGGATGAAGCGGAGAAAAAACAAATATGCATCGACTTAAAAAAGCTGGAAGAAAGGCTGGGAGTGCCTGTGGTAGGCACTGCGGCCAGGGATGGAACGGGGCTGGAGGAACTGTACCTGGCGATGAAGGAAAGGGCGAAGGCCGGCGAAGGGGCATGGCATGGATGTGTGGGATGCGGATATAGAAGCGATGCTGCGGCAGATGCACAGCGCGGTGCGGATAAATGCATATGCAAATATGGATGCAGGCATGGAGGGGAATGGACAGCGGAAGAGATATGCCGGGGAATTGTAGAGTATAAGGACAAAGAATACGCAGCGGCGGATAGACGGAAGGATAAATTTTTTACAGGGAAGATAACGGGAATTCCTGTAATGGTCCTTCTGCTTTTTTTTATTTTCTGGCTCACTATTGTGGGGGCCAATTATCCGTCGGGGCTGCTTCATGATTTTTTCCTTTCTTTAGAAGATAAATTAATATACGGACTTTCCTGCCTGGGTATGCCGGTATGGATAAGGGAAATGCTGGTGTATGGTATGTTTCGGGTAGTCGCATGGGTGGTTTCCGTGATGCTTCCTCCTATGGCTATTTTTTTTCCTCTTTTTACGGTTTTGGAGGATTCCGGTTACTTGCCCAGGGTGGCTTTTAACCTGGATAAATGTTTTAAGAAATGCAGGGCTTGCGGGAAGCAGGCTTTGACGATGGCCATGGGGTTTGGATGTAATGCTGCCGGGGTGGTGGGATGCCGTATCATCGATTCCCCAAGGGAACGGCTGATTGCCATCATCACCAATAGTTTTGTACCGTGTAATGGGAGGTTTCCCACTTTGATTGCCGTTATTACCATGTTTTTTGCCGGGATGGGGGCAGGGGCTTCTCTTGGGGCGGCGCTGCTGTTAACAGGGGTCATACTGTTGGGGATAGGGCTGACATTTTTTGCTTCCTGGTTTTTATCGGCTACTTTTTTGAAGGGAGTTCCCTCCTCTTTTGCTTTGGAAATGCCGCCCTACCGAAGGCCGCAGATTGGAAAGGTGGTTATCCGCTCTGTTTTTGACAGGACCATGTTCGTGCTGGGGAGGGCGCTTTTATCAGCAGCGCCGGCGGGAATCCTGCTATGGGTTTTGGCAAATTTTGAAATAGAAGGCATGACCATGCTTTCCCGCTTGGCGGGATTTTTGGATAGGCCGGCACGGCTGATGGGGATGGACGGGGTGATTCTCCTGGCATTCATTCTGGGTCTGCCCGCCAATGAAATAGTAGTGCCCATTATGCTGATGGCATATCTGGCGGAAGGCAGTCTGGTGGAAGTAAGCGACTTGCATGCGTTAAAGCAGCTGCTGGTAAACCAGGGATGGACATGGGCAACAGCGGTGAGCGTGATGCTTTTTACGCTGGTGCATTGGCCATGCGCTACCACCTGCCTTACGATACGGAAAGAAACGGGGAGCATGAAATGGACGGTTATTTCTTTTCTGGTGCCATGTGTGTCCGGATGCCTATTGTGCATGCTGTTTCATGGATTGGTGAGCCTGGTTATAAAACTTTAAGAATATTGACAAATAACCGTAATATTTATATGCTAATATAATGGAAAGCTGGCATTCAGAGTTTGTGTCCGCGCTGCATCCGCAAACTCTGCCATGAATAAAGCCTGGGCGATGCCGGGCCGTAAAAGCTGCGCAGAAATGGGGATAAATATGGAATATACAGAAAATGTGACGCAAACATTGCCTCCTGTTAGAGGGGGTGTAACCGGGAGCACATTGAAAATAATAGCGATTATTGCTATGTTCATTGACCATACGGCAGCAATTGTGCTGGAAAGGATGATATATATGCCGAAATATGCATCGATAAGCCTGTACGGCATATACGGGGTGATGCGGCTTATCGGGAGGCTGGGGTTTCCCATTTTCTGCTTTTTGCTGATAGAGGGGCTTTGCTATACGAAGGATGTGAAGAAATACGCAGGGAGGTTATTCCTGTTCGCATTGGTATCGGAAATACCCTTTGATCTGGGTTTTGCGGGAAAGGCATTTTACTGGCAGTACCAGAATGTGTTTTTCACACTTTTCATCGGGCTTCTTGTATTAATCGTTTTCCGCTATGTGGAGGGGAAAATGTCATGGAATCCAATAGTAAGGGCTGTTTTGCATGTGCCGGTGCTGGCGGCAGGAATGTTTGCGGCAGATCTATTGATGACAGATTACAGCGGCATGGGCGTGCTGACCATTGCGGCGATGTATTTATGCAGGAGGAGCAGGCTGCTGGAAGTGGGTGCGGGATGCGCCGTTTTGACGGCGATGGCATTAAATGAAGTGCCGGCTTTTCTGGCAATGATTCCTGTGGGGATGTATAACGGGAAAAGAGGCTGGAATCTTAAATGGATATTTTATGTTTTTTACCCGGCACATATTCTGCTGCTATATATCATCGCCCATGCGGCAGGGGTGGGGGATATTATGCTTCGATAGGCTGATGATATCCGGGCAGAGGATTTTAGCATTTTTTAATTAAATTTTGTGTAAGGTTTAATTGTATTTTCCCATATAAGCTATACAATGAGGGTAAGGAGGCAATGAGTCATTGGCCCTATGGCGGGCAGCTAAATTGGTTTGCCGCATGTAGAAACAGTAAAAGCGTGGCTTTGCTGTCCGGCAGAACAAGGAAGGGAATGTTCAATATGGGGCTGCGAAGCGGATTAGCTTAGGAACGGAGAAGATAATTGTGAAAGAGAAATTCATACGGTTTATGCAGGGAAGATATGGCGCATACGGCGCGGATTTGTTAAACAGGACTTTGCTGGGAGTGGCGCTGGTTTTGATGGTGTTATCCCTTTTCGTAAGGTGGAGGGGCATATATTGGGCGGCGTTGGCCTTTTTGGTTTATGCTTATTTCAGGATGTTTTCGAAAAATTATTCCAAACGGTATGCAGAAAATCAGGCTTTTATGAAATATACGTCCAAAATACGTCTGTTTTTGGGGCAGCAAAAAAATATGATGCGCCAGAGGAAGACGCATCATATCTATAAATGCCCCAATTGTGGACAAAAAATCAGAATTCCCCGGGGAAAAGGGAAAATTGCGGTAAGATGCCCCAAATGCAGCACAGAATTTATTAAAAAAAGCTGACAGGGGCGGCCTGCACCGCCCCCTGTCCGTCCGGACAGCGAGCCGGGCTATTGTGGTCAGTCTACCTTGACTTCCAGGTAGCCTAACAGCTTGCTCATATCATAATGGGATATGACCCCTAAATTGGAATCGTAGTATTTGCCGTCATAGTGTACCAGATAATGGCAGTAGCGCCCCATTCTTTCCATCATGATACAGCATTTGGGAAGGGTCGCCTCCTGGCCTTCCGTATATATGATAATATCGGAATGGTCGATGCCGTAATAGTTCAAGGCAGAAATTACTCGGCCCATGGTTGCCTGCCATTCCCTGCAATCCATCACGCTTACCACTTCCGCAATGGTAATCCCGGCCAGCATGGCAACGCACGTCTGCCCGCAAAGCCCGTCTTCCGGCTGGATAATCACTTCCATGCTGTCGATTTTACGGATTGGGTTATCGAAGCTGTAGGGGCTGTTCTGGTTCATTTGTATAATGCTGCTGGATATGTGAAGCAGAATCTTATGGGGCTTAGAGATATCCACATGGGAAACTTCTTCATCCTGCAGATGAATCTTATAGTTCCCGCCCTTATCTTCCGGCAGCAGGTGACAGTCGATAATCTTATTATCCAGAATAATTTCAGCCTGAATCACATCGCGCTGCTTGCATACTTCCCATACATTAAAAGGAATATGGATTGAGTAAATGTCATTAAGTTGTTCAATTTTTCCAGTAAAGAAATACCTCATGGTGTGCCTCATTTCTGCACGGCTTTTTGTGCAGTCTAAGTTTGCGGAGCCGTGCATACACAAACCTGTTGATTGAAATTTCCATTTTTCATTTTTTGCCTTTCGGCACAAAAAGATTCCCGAGAGCCTATATGGCTTATAGTATGAATGTAACAGATTTTTACGTATATGAAAATAGGTTTTGGCAAAGTATTTGAAAAAATACATGGAAAGGGGAGGATGGTGAATCCGGATCGATTAGGAAAGTTTTTTGGGGATTGATTCAGCTATTTGTAAAGCATTCATTGCACCGGTTTCTTTTTTCCGTTTTTCTTGCTATAATGAAACACAGAATGTGTGGGCATTGCAGAATATGAGTGCAGTTTTAAGGCATAATTCGATAGAAACAGGCAATGGCGGAGTTATAAACGAGTGTAAAAGGAGGAGACGGGCAGCATTTATGAGAAGTGAAAAAGAAATGATGGATACAATAATTGAAGTTGCCGAAAAGGATGCGCGGATTCGGGGCGTTTATATGAATGGCTCACGGACGAATCCCAATGCGCCCAGGGATGTTTTCCAGGATTATGATATCGTATATGTGGTCAGGGAAATTTCTTCTTTCAGAGAAGATAAGGAGTGGATAGATGTATTTGGCAGGAGGCTGTACATGCAGTATCCGGATGATACGCCCATGCCGGGGGAAGAGATAGATACGGAAAACAGCTATGGGTATCTGATGCAGTTTGCGGATGGGAATCGGCTGGATTTGCGGCTGGCAACATTGAAATACTCTTTGGCCGATATGGTAAAGGACAGGCTTTGCATCTTGCTTTTGGATAAGGATAAGGTTCTGCCAAAGATACCTCCGTCCACAGATATGGATCATTGGGTAAAAAAACCGGGGCAACAGGAGTATCTGAACTGCTGCAATGAATTTTGGTGGATGCTGAACAGTATAGGGAAGGGGATTTGGAGGGGTGAAATCCCCTATGTGATGGATATGCTGAATTTGCATGGCAGGCCGGAATTGATGAAAATGCTGTCATGGTATGTTGGCGTGAACCGGAACTTTTCCTGCAGCGTTGGAAAATGCGGGAAATATTTGGACAAGTATTTGACGAATGAGGAATATGAAAGGCTGATGGAAACTTATCCTGGGGCGGAAACAGAGGAGATATGGCGTTCGGTGCGGGCAATGTGCGATTTGTTTCATGAGACGGCCCGGAAAGTGGGAGACGGCCTGGGATATCCTTATAATAGGGAAGAAGCCCATAACAGCAGGCTTTATTTGGACTGCACATATGAAATGCCCAAGGGGGCGGAAACCTTTTTCATGGTACGCCGGATGAGGGCTGAGGATGTGGATAAGACGGCGAAAATATGGCTGGAAGGAAATCTTAGCGCCCATAGCTTTATCCCGGAAACTTACTGGCGTGAAAATTATGAAGGAGTAAAAGGGCAATTGGCACAGGCGGAGGTGTATACATATGAAGACGACAGGGGGATTTTGGGCTTTGCCGGTGTGATGGACGGATATATTGCGGGGATTTTTGTAAAAGAGAATATGCGCTCCCAGGGTATCGGCAAGGCTTTGACGGATTTTTGCAAAGAGAAATATCCGAAACTGACTTTACATGTATATTGTGAAAATAAGAAGGCCATTGCCTTTTATGAACGGGAAGGGTTCGTGATAGAAAAGGAGCAGACGGACGGGAATACTGGGGAGAAGGAATATGAAATGGTATGGCAGGTATGAAAGGTTTCGGGGGCCTGTAAGCAGGAAAAGGGAAAAGGGCTGAAACCCTGAAATCTTCAATACGGGGTTTGTGTCAGCACAGGAACAGCAAACCCTGTCATGCGTAAGGCTTCGGCAATGCCGGGCCGCAAAAGCTGTGCAGAAATGAGGTAAATATGAAGAATATAGGAAGAACTGGAAATATGGGGAGGATTTTGCTGATGAGCCTTATGGCGGCATCGCTTGCGGCCTGCGGGAAAGCTTCGGGAGAGGAAATAGCGATGGCGCAAGGGATGTATGCCGATTTGGTCGAACAGCATAATGAAGTAGCGGAAGCTTATGCCAGTGTGGAGGATGATTCTTTGGGCAAAGAATTGGATGAAATGGCGGAAAAAGTAGAAAGCATGGGGCAGCAGGATATCCATGGACTGAATGGGGCGGAACTGGATGCTATTGTGGAAGAGATGAACGGGTATGCAAAAGAGTATGAAGGGATGCTGGCCTCGCTGGAAGAGATAAAGGTACAGGAAGAGGGAGCGGAAGTATATGCAGTTCCGGTTACCCTAAAAAACAGTACATGTGTGGCTCTGTACGAAGTTTATTTGTACGAAGCATCAAGTACGGACAAAGGGGAAAACCTGATAAAGGATATGGAGTATCTGGATGGATTGGGGACATTGAATATTCTGAATATTTTTGTAACCGAAGGGGAGGAACTTTGGCATCTGGAAGCAATGGATGAGGATGGAGGTGTGATAGAGTCAGCAGATATTGAGTTTACACAAGAGCATAAGGACGGCGTGACGATTAAGATGGAGTACAGCTTTGACTCTATGGAGGGATGGGTGAAGCTGGATTGAGAAGCATTCATCTGTCAAATACATGCAAGCATGATTTGCCAGACAAATACTTCTCTGACCGAACTGTTGCAAAAAAATTAAGAAAATTTGAAAAAAGGTTAGCGGAAGTCAGAAATTTGGGGTAAAATAATAGTATAGTGGATACTTGTTGATTTGATTTCCGCGGGGCAGCAGGACAAGCGGGTAGTATTTCGTATTTGAAAAGGCGCTGCGGGGATTCCTGGGTGAAAAGAAGGGATAAAATGTTTGAGAAAGGTGATTTTATTGTGTATGGTAACACTGGTGTCTGTGAAGTAAAGGATATCACTACCTTGGATATGAAGGGGGCGCCGAAGAATCGGCTGTATTATATTTTGAGCCCCAGCCATCGTAAGGAAAGTAAGATATTCACACCGGTAGAAGGAAACAAGACGGTTATGCGGGCGGTTTTGACGAAAGAGGAAGCGGATGTATTGATTGAGAATATCCCGGTGATTGAAGAACTGTGGGTGGGCAATGATAAGCTTCGTGAGGAAAAATATAAGGAAACAATGCGGAGCTGTGACTGCAGGGATTGGATAAAAATCATCAAGACATTGTACATGCGTAAAAAGGAAAGAATTGCGCAGGGAAAAAAGACTACAGCGATGGATGAAAAGTATTTAAGGATGGCGGAAGAGAACTTGTATTCCGAGTTATCTTTCGCATTGGGGATTCCTAAGGAGCAGATGGAAGGGTATATTATAAAGTGTATGGCTAAGCTGCAGCAGGAGAAATGAGAATTGGCCCGGACTGCCGTTGCTGTTTACCCCATGAAGGGCGGGTGTACAGTAACGGGCAGTTACTTATGCTGTCATTGCGTGAAGAAAGGTAACAGTTCAGCCCAGGACTTTGCAGCAAGTGCAAAGTCCTGGGCTGAACTGTTACAACTGTTACGAAGAAAGTGCAAAATTCGTGTTGCATAATGAGTAAAAATGTGATAATATTATAGCTGTTGATATATTATATTTATTTGCGGGTGTAGTTCAATGGTAGAACACCAGCCTTCCAAGCTGGACACGTGGGTTCGATTCCCATCACCCGCTCTTTTTGTGCACAGCCCCTGCGTATTTTATATGTAACGACTTATAGTTCTATATCCTTTTCGTTAAATTGTTTCTCAACAATTTTTATATTTCCGTTATAATCTTTGCGAATCATCCGTTCCAAATTAACATATTCCGGACTCGCTTTTAAATTTGGTGTTGAAGATGTCACTATTGCTCTTGCATATACATGTCCAAATTTGCAGAAAACATTTTTATACAATAATAAAGTTCCCTTAAGCTGAATCAACGCTTTGGACACATTAACACCTTTGAGTTCTGTTAAAACAACAGTTGGAGTTGCATCACCAATGATAAACAAATAATCGCATTTACTCGTATTTAATGGGACAGACTTATCTTCCGCTATTATCCCACCATCCATTTTATATAAAATCACATGGTTTTTCTTCGTATTTTCAAGCACATATCTCTTTTTATTCTCTTCGCACTTTACTGCTGAACGTCTGTCCGATGACTCAATACAGTTCATCCTATTTTTATTATCACATTTCTCTAAAGAAGCACTTTGCAGTTCTCCATTAATACATTCTTCTAATTTCTTACAAATCATTCATCTATCTCCATGGTAATAAGTTCATCAAGTTCACTATTTGTAATAGACGATACTTCATCAATATAATTTGTACTGATCATATGACTTTCCTCATCTAACAGAGATTCCAACACCTTTTCAAAATTGTCCACTTTATAGGCAGCGAAGTTTTCATAAGACACTCTTAAATTTTTGGGAATAACAATCTTATTTAACTTTGTATGCTGATTCTCCACTTTTTGCGAATACAATAATATATTCGTAGAAGTAAGTATATATGGACTATGTGTTGTTATAATAACCTTACTGTTCGTTGAATTTATCATTAACGAAATGAGACTCATAACATCCTTTTGTGCAATCGGAAATAAGTGTGCTTCTGGTTCTTCAATTATAATAAATGATTTGTTCTTTTCCAAAATTGTTGCAAAGGCAAGCATCAATATCCACAATACTTCCTGCTGACCAGACGAACCATACATCAGTTTAACCCAATGATACTCATCAAAATAAATTTTTTCACCATCGTTCTCGCTTATATAGTCTGCTTTCAGTATTTTCTTAATAAATTCATACGCCTGGTCTACTGCTGCATTATTGATCTGACCTTTAATCGTTTTTACATAATCCGTAATCATTTCCGGAATTTTAGTTCCAAATTTATTTTTTGTTATTTTTATCAGTTTAATAAATTCCTGCATAGTCAAATCCATCTCATCAGTAGAAACATCTTGTAATTGCTCAGACATGGTTGCTAACAAACTTCTTCCGGCTGGAATGTAAATAATTTCATCATTGTTTTCAAATACTAAAAACAACCGTTCATTTAAATGGCGTTTCATTACCCCCACAGCAGTTATATTATCCAAAAGACCCTTTGTATTGAAATTATTTAAAAACATTTCAGAAGCTTCATTTATCAGCTCTAAAAGTTCTTCTTTTAATTTAGCATCAAGAGAAAATCGTACATAGCCATCACGGTTTAAGAAAATATTAATACGTTTTCCGGCAAACATATAGGAAAGATTAAATTTTTGCATATGTTTAGTTTTCCCAAAGCACCCCATAAACTGCTTTGCCAAATATTTCATATAATTATTGAAATATTCATTTTTATGATTCTGTGTAAACTGTGCTGCATCCATCAGATAATCTAAGGTATAATCTCTTATCTTTTGAACAAAATATACAACCTTACAAATTGTACTTTTACCAGAAGCCTGAGCACCTATAAATATCTGAAAATTTTTATTTAAATTTATCTGTGCCTCTTTTACTGGTCCAAAATTTTGTATGACAATTTTATTTTCCATAATCAAAAACCACTTCTCCATTGCTTTTATAGTTCATATCAGATATTAAAATTATAATAGAGCAGCCTCTAATTTACAATATATAATTGCTTATAAAGTGAAACCTTCGTAACAGCTCAGCCCAGGACTTTGCACTTGCTGCAAAGTCCGTACGAGCACGTCAATTTAGTCAAGAAAGAATCTGCCCCTCGCCGAAGGCGATTTGGAATGGGCGGATTCCGTAACAGAGAAGCCGAAGGCTGAACTGCTAACCATATTTACTTTTTGTTGTTAATTAAACATTCTCCTTTATTCGATGATTTTTTGTCGTCTTTCAAATCTGGAAAAGAAATTGAATGGACAATGACAAATGCTGGATGCCCATGAAATCAGAGAGTTACGGGTTGACCGTATCAAGGAAATTATAGAGGAAAAGCCGTATGCAAAAGGGAAATACCCTATCCCTGCATCAATTCAAGAATAGCGACTGTTTGCTGGCCGGTGGATTAAAAATATTGGAAGAAGGAGACGGAATCATAGACATGGGGATAAATAGTTCGGCTTTGGAATGGGTTGCCGATTTTATCTTGCCTCTTGGGAAAAATGCCACTGTACTGGAACCGGTGGAATTATTGGATATCATGAAGCGCAAAATACATGAATTGTATCAGCATTACTTTAATGTGGAAGATAGCAAGGAACGACAGTAATTCCATTGGGGGTTCTTTATAAGACTTGGGTGTTGAAGCCCTGGCGCGGAGTGCACCGCGGATGGAACAAGGGAAGAAAGTTCTTCCCTATTCAGCCTTCTGTTTGCGGAAAGGATAGGCACAGGCCGCGGTTATTAACTTGCCGCATAGGAGGGAAACGGCTACAGTGATGAGGGCGCTGGCGGCAAATCTTCCGGCATAGCTGCCTTCCAGTTTGTTGATGCATTGCATAAAAATATAGGTATGAGTTAAGTAGAGATAGAGGGAATATTTACCCAGGAAGGCGAATATTCTTTCTTTTATACGGCATTTGGAGACGAGAATCAATACGAGAAGCGTCCATATTACCGTAGCTGCCAGCTGGAAGGAAAGCTGATAATCTTCCGGGTTTTGGCCAAACGGAACGCCGCCGTCCAGTCCCCATCGGATAAAAGGAAGCATTCCTGCCGCCAGAAGGGCAGTTAAAGGAAGCCATAGTTTGTCAATAATTTTTTTGAGTTTACTTTCATATTCCCCCACAATGACTCCCAAGGCAAAAGCAATATTGGATACATACCAGAAATCGCTCATGCCCTTATCATAAAGGATGCGGGAAAAAATATAGGTAAAAATACAAAAGGCAGTTACTCTAAGCCCCTTATTTTTGATAATTGCATAGATGATAATAAAAGCGATATAAAACAGGAAGAGAACAAACATATACCAGTAGTCATAGCCGCTGGCAAAATATAAAAAGTCCTGGAGGGAAACAAAACCCTCAGATATCAGTTCGATAATCCCTACCACGATAAAATAAGGGATATATGTATTTTTAATTCTTTTCCATACAAAATGTTTGTTCATGGGGTTTCGGCCCAGGGATATCACCATGGCATAGCCCGAAAGCAGGAAAAAAATATCCACGCCATATATGCCAAGTTTGGTAAATGCCAGTTGGAAAACGGCGCCATCCCCTTCTACGGGGGTGAACCAGGTCCACCATTCGGCGTAGTGGGATAAAATAACCATTAACGCAGCGATTCCCCTGAACCAATTTGTTTCTCTTTTGGGCAAAAGATGCCCGCCTTCATCGTTTCTCATAAATTACCCTCATCTTAATGCAACGGAAACCCTTTTGCCGCTGCATTAAAAGAATAGCAATCATTCTAAAAGAAATCAATTTAGGCGGGTTTAAGATTTTCTTAAAATTTCTTTAATATGGACAGGTTACCTTTGCACCCTGGCTCCCGCGCCTCCCATAATGGCTTCCACTTCCTTGCGGCTGGCCATAGTGGTATCGCCCGGCGTAGTCATTGCTAATGCTCCATGGGCTGCACCATAGTTTACCGCTAGCTGGGCATCATTGGTGGTCATCAGGCCGTAAATCAGTCCGGAAGCAAAGGAATCCCCGCCGCCTACCCGGTCCATAATTTCCAGGTTCTTATAATCGCTGGCTTTGTAGATTTCGCCGTCGGCCCAGCAGATAGCGCTCCAGTCGTTGACGGTGGCAGTTTTTACTTCGCGTAAGGTAGTGGCTACGGCTTTGAAATTAGGATAAGCTTTTGCCGCTTCGTTAATCATTTTCTTGTAGCCTTCCAGGTTCAGCTCTTTTAAATTGGCATCGTTTCCTTCGATTTCAAAGCCAAGGCATGCGGTGAAGTCTTCTTCATTGCCAATCATGACATCCACATATCTTGCGATTTCCTTGTTTACTTCCTGGGCTTTTGCCTGGCCGCCGATGGCGCTCCACATGGAAGGGCGGTAGTTCAGATCGTAAGAAACGATAGTTCCATATTTTTTAGCCGTTTTGATGGCAGCGAGAATGGTTTCGCAGGATTGTTCCGAAAGGGCCGCGTAGATGCCGCCGGTATGAAGCCAACGAGCCCCCAGTTCGCCGAAAATATAATCGAAATCGAAATCATCAGGTTTCGCCTTGGAAATGGCGGTATTAGCGCGGTCGGAACAGCCTACCGCCCCCCGGATGCCGAAGCCGCGCTCGGTGAAATTGATGCCGTTGCGGCAGATGCGGCCAATGCCGTCCGTCTTCATCCAATGGATCAAAGAGGTATCCACGCCGCCTTGCATAATGAAGTCTTCCATAAGCATGCCCACCTCGTTGTCGGCAAAGGCAGTAATAACGGCGGTGTTCATTTTAAAACATTTCTTAAGGCCGCGGACAACATTATACTCTCCGCCGCCTTCCCAGGCGCGAAAAGTTCTGGCTGTGCGGATTCGCCCTTCCCCTGGGTCCAGCCTGAGCATTACTTCGCCCAGGGATACGGCATCATATTTACATTCGCTTTCAGGTCTCAAATTAAGATTCATAATTTTCTCCATTTCTGCGCTGCCTATGCTTCTTAACGGGAATTCATTATGCATGCAGCGCGGGCGTAGTGATTGATTTTTATGCACACGGGCGTCCAAATGAAATGTGTCAGCAAACGGATGGATGCCCGGAGCACGAGTAGGGGAGAATGGCTTTTCTCTGCTCGGTTGTTTTGTGTTTTTGGGATCTGGCTGTCAGGCGGATTTTTGTTATCCGCGCAGCCTGGCGGCCAGTTTGACAGCTTCCTTTGTCAGCTGTTTTATTTTTTCGAATTCTCCGGCGGCGATAAGATCCCCTTTTACCATCCAGCTGCCGCCGCAGGCAATGACGGATTTGCAGTTAAAATAGTCTTTTATGTTTTCGGTGCTGATTCCCCCGGTGGGCATAAACTTTAGGCCGGTATAGGGGGCGGACAATGCCTTAATGGAAGCGGCACCGCCGAATTGTTCTGCGGGGAAAAATTTTACCACTTTCAAGCCTCTCTTGACCGCCTGGGCGATTTCGGAAGGGGTGATGCAGCCGGGGAAAACGGGAATCTGTTTTTCCAGGCAATAATCTACGATTTCCGGGTCGAATCCGGGGCTGACAATAAACTGTGCTCCGGCCGCTGCGGCATCGTCCACTTGGGATATGGTGAGGACGGTGCCTGCGCCAACCAGCATATCCGGGAATGCTTCGCTCATAATGCGGATGCTTTCTGCAGCGGCAGCTGTGCGGAAGGTCACCTCGGCACAGGGCAGTCCTCCATCGCATAATGCCTGGGCTAAAGGTTTGGCGTTTGCGGCATCCTGCAATACTACTACGGGTACGATTCCTAATTCTTCAATTCTTTTTTCCATGGTTTTTCTCCTATTCCAGTACCGCCCTTGCCCCTCCCAGCACCTAAAGAATATTCCTGTGCAGAAAATTTCCGTCTGCGTGCGCAGCCGCAAATTTTCAGAGGCGCTGTCCGTGGCAAGGGCTGTTTTGTTCCAGTACCGCCCTCATTGGGATGTTAGTACTCCAGGTATGCTCCTTTCATGGGGCTGGCGGCGTGTTGGCTGAAGAGGCGTAGGACGCCTTTGCGGTACTTGGGTTCTCTTGGTTTCCAGTTGCTTTTCCGTTCTTTTAATATTCGGTCAATTTCTTCGGGGGATTTTTTTTCGCCGAGGATGCCTATGATATTCAGTTTCCTTTCGGCTATGTCAATTTCAATTAAATCCCCTTCTTCTACCAGGGCAATGGGGCCGCCGTCGCTGGCTTCCGGACTGCAGTGGCCGATGACCGGGCCGGTGGATGCTCCGGAAAAGCGTCCGTCGGTAATGAGGGCGATGCTTTTTCCCAGTTCCTTGTCGCTGCTGATGGCTTCTGAGGTGTAAAACATTTCCGGCATTCCGCTGCCTTTGGGGCCTTCGTAGCGGATGAATACGGCATCGCCTTTCTGTACCTGGTGTTTCAGCACTGCTTCCAGGCATTCTTCTTCGCTGTCAAAGGGTCTGGCCTTAAGTATGGCGTGGAACATTTCCTTTGGGCATGCGGTATGCTTGATGACGGCTCCTTCCGGGGCCAGGTTGCCCCTTAATATGGCGATGCTGCCATCGGTTCCAAGGGCTTTGTCATAAGGGCGGATAATGTCTTCTTTGGTCAATTGGATATGATATCTTTTGTTAAATTCCTGAAGCCATTTATCACATCTTTCATAAAAACCATTGGTTTTCAATTCTTTTAAGTTTTCTCCTAAAGTTTTTCCTGTGACAGTCATTGCATCCAGGTGAAGGTGTTCCTTAATTTCTTCCATAATAGCGGGGACGCCGCCGGCGTAGTAGAAGCATTCCGCAGGCCAACGCCCGGCAGGGCGTACATCCAGAAGATAGCGGGCATTTCTGTGAAGCTTGTCAAAAGTATCTCCGGTAATCTCAATGCCGAATTCATGGGCGATGGCAGGAATATGAAGCAGGCAGTTGGTGCTCCCGGAGATGGCGGCATGCACCAATATGGCATTTTCGAAACTATCCATGGTGATGATGTCGCTGGGTTTCATATGGGGCATTTGAGCCAGTCTCACGGCCTGTGCCCCGGCCTGTCTGGCATAGGCGGATAAGTCCGGGCTGGTGGCGGGCATGAGGGCGCTTCCGGGAAGGGCAAGGCCGAGAGCCTCTGCCATTATTTGCATCGTGGAAGCGGTTCCTATAAAGGAGCATGCACCGCAGCTGGGGCATGCATTGCATTTTGCCCAGTCCAGCTTTTCTTTGTCAATTTCCCCCCGCTGGTATTTGGCGCTGTACATGCCAAGCTGTTCCAAAGTGAGCATATCCGGCCCCGCATTCATCGTTCCGCCCGGCACAACCACGGAGGGCACATTGACTCTGGCAAGGCCCATAAGGTTGCCGGGAAGCCCTTTGTCGCAGCTGGAAAGATAGACGCCGCCATCAAAAGGCGTGGCATTGGCATGGATTTCGATCATGTTAGCGATGATTTCCCGGCTGGCAAGGCTGTAATTGATGCCGTCGGTTCCCTGGCTTTCCCCATCGCAGATGTCGGTACAGAAATACCTTGCTCCATGGCCGCCGGCCTGCTCCACCCCTTTGCGCACTTCTTCCACAAGGGTATCCAGATGTCCGCTTCCGGGATGGCTGTCTCCGAAAGTGCTTTCGATAATAATCTGCGGTTTCTCTAAATCTTCCGGCGCCCATCCCGTTCCGATGCGGAGCGGGTCCAATTCAGGGGCCAGTATGCGCATTTCCTGACTTTTTAGTTCCATAGGGGTCTCCTTTCTATCAGGTGTTATTTATGCAATTTACTTTAAATTTAGGTTGGTTTCGTCATTGTTTCGTCGTTAAGTTAAGCAAAGAAGGAGATGACGAGGGCGACCAGGAATCCCACGCCTCCTACCAGTGTCTCCATAATGGTCCATGTTTTTAAGGTTGTCTTTTCGTCCATGCCTACCAATGATTTTACCAGCCAGAAGCCGGAATCATTGAAGTGGGAGCATACGGTAGCACCTCCGGCCACTGCGGCTGTGGTGCAGGCCAAGTATAAAGGGGAAAGGTCTGCAATGCCGGGCATGGCGGAGATGATGCCGGCGGCCATAGTCATGGCTACGGTAGCGGAGCCCACGCAGATGCGGACAAGGGCGGCTACGATAAATGCTATGATAACGATAGGGAGATTGGCGGAAGAAACCGCATTCCCGATGACATCCCCTAGTCCGGAATATTGGAGCATATAACGCAGGACGCCGCCGCAGGCTGTGACCAGGAGGATGAGCCCGGTGGGTTCCAAGGACTTCGTCATAACTTTTTCCAGTTCATCGGTGCTGTATCCGTGCCCAAGCCCAAGGATGATCATAGCGGCTATGGTAGCAATAAGAAGTGCTACAAAGGGCTCTCCCAGAAAGGCGAGAATGGGGGCGGCAGCCGTGATAAAGGCGATAAAGGGCTCTCCCAGGATGGAAAATAGGGAGGCATCGCCATTTAAGGTCAAAATTGTATTGAATACGGAATCCAGGATAATGAGCATGAGGGGGATAAGGATAATTCCCACGATGCTCCAGAAATTCGGCAGCTTGGATTCATCGAAATCGGCTTGGTTTGCCACATGGTCAGGCACGGGTATGTTATGTTTTTTTCCACAGATGGAGCCCCATACAGGACCTGCTACGATCATGGCGAACACGCCGCATAAAATACCAATCATAATAACCCAGCCCAAATCAACGCCCAGCATAGTTGCCACAAGGATGGGGCCTGGGGTGGGAGGGATGTATGCATGGCCAACGGCCAGCCCGGCCAACAGGGGAATCGCATAAAATAAAGAAGAGCGGTTGGTCCGCTTGGCCAGGGAAAATGCCAGGGGAATGAGGATGATCAGCCCTGCATCGAAAAAGACCGGCATGGCGATGACCAGGCCTGTAATTCCCAGCGCCCAGGCGGCTTTTTTATCACCAAAGCGTTTTACCATGGTGACTGCCAGGGTCTGTGCCCCGCCAGAGACTTCCAATATGGCGCCAAACATAGAGCCAAGGCCTACTAATAGTGCGATACCTTTTAATGTGTTGCCGATGCCGTCATTGACTGCGGTTACGATAGTGTCAAAGGGCATGCCTGCGATGAGGCCGATGGTGATGGCGCCGACCAGGATGGAAACCATGGCCTGGATTTTGAATTTGATGATTAATACCAGCAGAATGGCAAGCCCGATAAATGCGGCAATAATCAATCGGGCGGGATCAAGTGACAATGCTTCCTGAGACATTGGGATGTTCCTCCTTTTATTTGGTCGTATTTGCCTGGAAACTTTTCTCATTCCGGAAAAGTTGGCGATAAAAAATTTACGGGGTATATATAGTAGCAGTTATTTACATCAGACGTCTTATGTTTGCATAAAATAAGTATATATAAATGAGGTTTTTAAGTCAATACATCAGATGTTATAAAAGAAAATTCTACATTTTGAATAAAAAAGAGCGAGATAATCAAGATTAATCCCGCTTCTTTTGTATATTATTTACAATTATTTTTTAAATGGTATGCTGTTTACGGCCTGTGCACAGGGAGGCATTGGATGCCGTTTCTTCCTGATCTTCCAATAGCTGTATGATTTTGCGGCGGTTATGGGTGAGATGCATAATCATTGCACATTTCGCGCCTACTGCATCCCTGGCCAGCATGGCATCGGCGATGGCTCGGTGACTCTCAATGGTTTCATTGAGCAAGGAACGCTGTGTCAGGTTGGCAAAGGTGGAAACTGCCGACTGGATGAGGGGGAGGAGGATTTCTACCACCCGGTTTCTGCTGTATTTGGCGATGCTGGCGTGGAATTCAATATCCTTTTTGATATGGTTTTTCCCGCTGGTAAAAAGTTCTTCCACTTCATCGCACAGCGCGGAAAGCTCTTCCCGCTCTTTTTGAGAGGCATACTGGCAGGCGAGGAAGGCAATTTCGGGTTCCAGCATGAGCCGTACATCGAAAAGCTCCAGGGCCAGTTTGTATTTATCCTGAAATTTGGAAAGGCCCAGGGGGTCTTCTTCCAGCGTGCTTGTGCTGATGACGTAAGTGCCGGAACCTCTTCGCACCTCTAATACGCCGCGGGATACCAGGCCTTTTACCGCTTCCCGGATGGTGCTCCGGCCTACGCCGAATTTTTCGGCCAAATCAAATTCATTGGGAATTTTCTGCCCTATTTCCACCGGCTCATGCAGGATGTATTCGAACAATGCATCTTCCACCTGCGAGCCCAGCAGCCGTTTGTCCATTTTTTCAAATTGATACATAAGTAAATATTTCTCCGTTTGTTATTTTTTATACGCTGTTCTCCTGAAAAAATAATAAAACGGCGGAGGGGGTTTTGTCAATGAGCGGGTGGGGGCTCTTGGCAGAATGAATTGCGTTGATGGTTACTGTTCACTCCCAATGTCATTTAGTTAACGATGGCGGACGCCATGAGGTGCTAACTTAATGACATTGGGAGTGAACAGTAACCTTCAAATTTAAAAACACGTTCTGGCTATTTTCTAAGCATTGAAATACACACTCGGATAATGTATAATTAAAGTATATTTTTGGGAGAATTATAACCATGAAAAAGAAATTATGCAGTATTGTTTGTTTATGTAGCCTTGTTTCAATTATGTTGTGTGCATGTGGAAAAGAAGAACAGGGGAATCCTATTATATTGCCGGCTAGAGAGGATATTGTATCGATTGGTGTTTCTGACGGTGACAAATATGCAATGTCACCTAACACAGAAGCTGAAGCGGCAGAGTTTATTGATGAATTTTTATTTATGCTAATGGATATGGAAACAACCAGCCGGCAGTCGGTCAATGATGTACCAGTCAACAAAGATTTAATTACGATCAATATAAATTGCGATGGAGTGGCAGGAACTACTCTTTTTTACTACGTAGATAAAGGAATCGAATATGTAGAACAGCCATATCAGGGAATTTATAAACCAGCACCTGCTTTAGGTAATTGTATAACTGAAATGCTTGCTTTGGCAGATGATACACCGCTAATGGTAACATTTCAGGCATCGGTAATTGAAACGAATGATGATTCAATAATAGTAAAGCCGGTAGATGGTTCTTTGGAACTTGATTCAGCAGATAAGTTTTATATATCAAACGAAGAGAACCTCGAATTGCAAATTGGAGATTTAGTAGAAATTAGTTATAACGGAGAAATAATGGAATCATATCCTGCACAATTAGGAGAGGTTTATGAAATTATCGTGATAGAGCAGACGGAAGAAAATGCTATGTGGGATAGAATACCTATGGTAAGAATAGATGGTAAATTATATTACGATACAGGGAGAGAAAGCATCATGGATGCACGTTGTGGCACTATGGATGGGGAAATAACATCAACTGTCGATGGAACTGAAATACCAACAGAAGATAATCAGTCTAATTTTGGAAGTGGATTTGGTTATCAGTATGGAGCAGAAGACGATACAATAGAGATTTATATGAATGAAAAGTGGTTTGTCTTTGAATACAGAGAAGAATCTGAATGAGAGAATAAACGATAGATAAATCAAATTAAATTCAAAGGGGCTGTCAGTTTGAGAGACAAAATCTGGTGAAGCTTTACTATGTCTTTATCTGTATATAACCTACGCCCCCTTCGCTCATGGCAGATGGGGAAAGCAAGCCCTTTTACGAAAATTTAAGAAAAAATGGTAACAGTTCAGCCTGCGACTGCGCACGTGCTGCGCAGTTAGCAGCCAATGAATTGGAACAGCCAGGAATCCGCCCCTTTGCCGCAGGCAAACTTTAAAATGGGCGGATTCAGTGACAGCGAAGCCGGAA
>Ga0209064_1000451_pt1 | contig 92950 bp, 92 predicted proteins | sample Inofromicrocosms_FD_187498 | JGI IMG/M metagenome (GOLD analysis project Ga0209064, IMG submission 187498) | Mouse cecum microbial communities from Vienna, Austria - Inoculum for glucosamine and mucus D2O microcosms (SPAdes) (version 2) | ecosystem: Host-associated > Mammals > Digestive system >...
TGAGAATCGCCAATACGTTCATACGCTAAGTTTTTTATAATGAACGCTTTGGCGATTCATTTGTATTTGATAATTCGTTATATTAACTTAAGTTTCAACTACTTCTGTAATTTTTACCGAATCATTGATATTAAATATGTACTTATTACTTTGTATTAAACAAAAACCGGGCCAAAAAAGATGTCAGATAATACTTTAACAGCACGACGGCCTAAATACTCGTGCCGAAAGCCGCGATAAGTGCCGAACTGATCGACATGTAGATAACCATGCCTATAATGTCGTTTGTTATCGATATAAACGGACCGGTGGCAAGGGCCGGATCAATTTTAAACCGCTCAAGCGTGAGTGGCACGAATGTGCCGAATATAGAAGCGAACACCACCACCGCAAACAGCGACAGCGACACCGCCACAGTGGTCACCTGTGCGGGCCCAAGCGCGAATATGTTATAGACAAGCACCAACAGAGATATGATACACGCATTGAGCAGTCCTACACCGAGCTCTTTGAAAAGCTGCTTGGTCGAACTCTTTATGTCAAGCGAGCCGTTGGCAAGACCCTGTACTATGATAGCCGACGACTGTATGCCCACATTACCTCCCGTTCCGCCGATAAGCGGTATAAACAGCGCCATAGCGGGATTCAAGGCAAAACCCGATTCGAAATGTCCGAGTATAAGCGAGTTTCCTATACCGCCAAGCATACCGATAAGCAGCCATGGCAGACGGGCCTTGGTCTGGTGAAACATAGTATCGTTACTCTCTATATCGCCTGAAAGACCCGAAGCCAGCTGGTAGTCACGCTCGCTCTGCTCACGCGCCTCATCCATAACGTCATCAACAGTAATCTGCCCCACAAGGCGTCCGATAGAGTCTACGACAGGCATAGCCACAAGGTCATACTTCTCAAAATCGAGTGTCAGTTCGTCGACCGGAGTATCGGTTTTAACCGACACAGGATCAAGTTCCATGACATGCTTTATCTTGGACACCGACGGATGGGTTATCATCTTTTTCAACGGAAACACACCCCGCAGACGATAATCATTATCCACCACATATACATAATATATATCGTCAAGATCCTCGGCCTGCTTACGCATCTCCTGAACGCACTGAGGCATACTCCAGTTCTCGTTTACGACGATCATCTCCGTGCCCATAAGGCCTCCGGCAGTGTCTTCGTCATACTTCAGCAGGTCTATGATGTCGCCGGCCTGCTCCACATCGTCGATGTGCGACAGAATCTCGTCACGGTCCTCCTCGTCAAGCTCCTGAATGATGTCGACCGCATCGTCGGTATCGAGATGATCTATGACCTGCTTGGCGATATCTTCGCTTGACATGGCGCTAAGCAGCTTGTGACGGTCATCCTCGTCAAGCTCCATAAGCACATCGGCGGCTTGGTCGGCATCAAGTAATCTAAACAGAAATTCAGCCTGTTCGAGATCAAGGTCGCGATATAGCTCGGCAATATCGGCCGGATGAAGTTTGGAAAGCTCCGTCCGTGCCGTATCCTCGTCGCGATTGTCTATCACGCCCGTTATATGCTCGAGATATTCAGGTGTATACTCTTTCATCGGCACATAGAGCCGTCACGCATGGCGGCAATTTTTTTTGTAAGTTCCACAAACCGGTCCACACCGAGCTGTTCGGGTCTCATGGCCCAGACCGGGTCCTCGTCAACCGCCACCGAAGGAGGCAGAAGTCCACGCAATGAGTTGCGCAACGTCTTTCGCCGCTGACCGAAAGAGGTTTTCACCACTGTTTTGAACAAACGTTCGTCACAGCCGAGACTCGTCACCGAGTTGCGCGTGCAGCGTATGACACCCGATTTCACTTTTGGCGGCGGATTAAATACATGTTCGTCCACGGTAAACAGATACTCCACATCATACCATGCCTGAAGCAGCACGCTAAGTATACCGTATACTTTTGAACCGGGTCCGGCGGCAAGCCTCTCGGCGACCTCCTTCTGCAGCATGCCCGAACAGCATGGTATGGAGTCCTTATAATCAAGAACCTTGAAAAATATCTGCGACGATATGTTGTACGGATAATTGCCTATGACGCAAAACTTGCGTCCACCCATCAGCACCGACAGGTCCATCTGCAGGAAATCTCCGTCGACTATCCTGCCTTTCAATTCCGGAAAATTCTCATTCAGATAATCAACGCTCTCCTTGTCGATCTCGACGACAGTGACATCATGGCCTCCGTCAATAAGATACTCGGTAAGCACACCCATGCCGGGCCCTACTTCGAGTACAGGCACACCCTTATACATGTCAAGAGTGGAGGCAATGCGCTCCGCGACCGACTTGTCGGTAAGAAAATGCTGGCCGAGAGCCTTTTTGGGTTTAACTTTCTGCATGGACCGGTAAATTTTATCAATTAACCTACAAACTTAGCCAGAATTTTCGAAAAGCCCAAGGAAAAACCGCCCAATATAAAAAAATGAAACCATGAACGGCTGCATTCAGCGAAGTATAGGCCAGCGGTAAGACTTCAGAGCGGCTATGCAGGCTGCTTCACGGCCGCCGCAATAACGGTCGCAAAGTTCATGAAAACGCCGGGAGTGACACATATAGGTAAGATGAGCGAGTTCATGACATATGATATAATCGCGAAGCTCCCGAGGCAAAAACACAAGCGCATGACTGAGATGGATGGACCGGGCCGAAGTGCACTTGCCGAGCGTACGGTAACCGCTCATTATATGCCACGAAGCAGGCTCCACACCAAGGCGCCGGGCAAGCTCAGCCGCCGCAGGCAGAAGCATACGAGGCGCTACCTTCGCCGCCACGCGGCACATCATAGAGCTTACCATACAGCGGCCTTTGTCCGACGACATATCTATATCGGTGCCTACTTCAAGGTAAGCACGGTCTTCTTTGACCGTCGCAAGGATTGAAGCCGGACGATGGCTCTGACTTTTTATCTCAAAAACAAAACCGTCAAGCGCAATGACCATATCGTCATAATACGACACTGCAGGACGCTTTGACATAAGCCGCGGAGCAAGACGGTCAAGCACATCGAGTATCTCACGGTCCACGACACCGGAAGGCACCGTCAGATGCACCACCCCGTCGCGCCAACGGGCTATAAACCGTCGCGCATCGGAACGCTCTGAAACACATACATCGCCCAGTACGTCATGCCGTATATTACAGCGCGAAAGTATCATGCTTATCCGGCTCCCCAGAGCAATTTGGAGCGAAGGGTGTCGACAAAGCGGTGATCAAGGCGTTGCACGACTTTTGTCACAAACGGCGCCCGCTTCATGACAATAGTAGTATTGACAGGCAACGTCACCGAGCGACCGTCAAGGCTCACACGGTAGGAACTCGTCCGCGACAACGTAGTGACCGACACCACACTGTCGTCACTTACCACAAGCGGCCTCATGGTCAGCGAATGGGCGGCTACGGGCGATATGACCCATACCGGCGCCGAAGGCGCTACGATAGGCCCTCCAACCGACAGATTGTATCCGGTAGAGCCCGTGGGAGTGGATATAATAAGCCCGTCGGCACGGTAATCGGCAAGTCCCGCACCGTCTATAGAAGCCTTCATGTTGATCATCGAAGCGGTATCCTGCTTTAGAATCGCCACTTCATTAAGTGCATACGGCCAGCAGTCAATCATGATTTCGGGCGAGGTCACTTCAATCATCGTACGGTTCTCCACCCTGAATTCGCCATTGAACAGATTATCAAGACCTGCATCCATTTCATCGACTTTCACATCGGCAAGATAGCCGAGATGCCCTGTATTTATCCCTAAAACAGGTATCTCTTTGCTGCCCACACGCTGTGCCGTGCGCAAAAACGTGCCGTCGCCACCTATGCTAAGCGCTATCGCGGCGTTGAAGTCTTCGCCTGTTATGATGCCGTTGACTTTGGGCGGCGCAGGGAGCATGCGGCACAGATAATCGTAAAACGAGCGCTCCATCTCAACCCTCGCATTCCGGAGCGACAAGCGCTCAAAAAGTTGCAGAAGTTTATCAAGATGCTGTTCTTGATAAGTATTTCCGAATACTGCTATCCTCATAATATCACACTTCAAGATAATGGAGCAATGCGTTGACCCTGTCGACCATATCGGCATTGAACGCACCGGGAGTGCCGGTCATGCTAAGCGTGTCGTAACCATAACGGGCAAGTGACCTCGCCACCGACTCACCGCGCGAATGATTGACCCTTATAAGTATCGTGGTGGGGCTGTCGGGCTCCGTGCCGCCCACCACATTAAGATTAAGCAGGTGCGCATCGGCATCCTCCACGGCGTGGGCTATGGCCGAAGCGCTGTACATGCTTGGCGGACAGGTCACCATAAGCTCCGAATATTCATTAAGCTGAGGAAACAGAGATGACAATGCTACAAGCATCGACATGCTGTCGACAGCCCCCAAGCGCTCTCCAGTATCGTCGTCAACGACAGGAACCACTTCGGCCCCCGAAGCCATATGCTCCAGCACCAGCGACAGCGGCGCCGATGCTTTAACGGCCTTACTTTCGGAATACGGCCCGTCATTACGGCCCGAAACGGCCGATATAGGTATAATTTGAGGCGATATAATATCTTTTGCGGTCAAAACGTTTCGTGGTTTTATTATTTCTGACTATTTTTGCAGTTGCATTTGTTGCAATAATAGGTTACAAATATACGGATTTTTCTCCACACAGACGTAACTTTTTATTATAACAACACATTACGACTAAACTGAGATTAATAAAAAGAATGACTAATCTAAGTGTTAATATCAACAAAGTAGCTACACTCCGCAACGCCCGCGGCGAGAATGTGCCCGATGTGGAGCGTGTTGCAGTTGACTGCGAAACGTTTGGTGCGCAAGGCATAACCGTTCACCCCCGGCCCGACGAACGTCACATAAAGCATGAGGACGTATTTGCTCTGCGTCCGCTTATAAAGACCGAATTCAACATAGAGGGATACCCGAGCCCGGAATTTATGGATCTCGTGCTCAAAGTAAAGCCCGAACAGGTGACTCTCGTACCCGACGCTCCCGACGCCTTGACATCCAATGCAGGATGGAATGTTACAGAACATAAGGAATTTCTTACCGAGATAATTGACCGTCTGCGTGAAGCCGGCATAAGATCATCGGTGTTTGTCGATCCTGACGTAGCTATGATAAAAGCGGCAGCCAAGACCGGAGCGGACCGTGTGGAGCTATATACAAAGCCCTATGCCGACATGTATCCGTCCGATCCCGAAAAGGCGGTGGCGCCATATGTGGAAGCGAGCAAGGCGGCCCACAACTGCGGTCTCGGCGTCAATGCCGGCCACGATCTGAACCTCGCCAACCTCAGATATTTCCACGAAAAAGTACCATACCTCAATGAAGTGTCCATAGGGCATGCCATTATCGCCGACGCCCTGTACTTGGGCCTGAAAGAGACGATAAAGCAATACAAAGAGTGCCTTTCATAAATAGCAATCGACAAGTAATCACATCATAAAACATTCATAATCACAATTATGTCAATCCTCAACTCGATTATCGCACAGAGTGCCGAACAGTTTGCCGACACGGTAAGTGCCATAAGCACTGTGGCGACACCCACCGCGACCGTATCCCCCGAACCGGTGGAGTTGTCCATGTGGGAACTGTGCATGAAAGGCGGCTTCATCATGATACCCCTCGCTATTCTGCTTATAATCAGCATATACATATTTATAGAACGCTACATAGTCATACAGCGTGCGGCCCGTGAGGACGCCTCGTTCATGAAGCGCATAAAAGACTACATTCATGAAGGCGAAATAGAAAGCGCCAAAAATCTCTGCAAGAAAGACGGCACGCCCTACAGCCGGCTAATACTCAAAGGCATAAGTCGCATAGGACGCCCGATGAACGATGTGCTTGTTGCCATCGAAAACACCGGCAACCTCGAGATAGCCAATCTCGGCAAGGGCCTCACTTGGCTTGCCACAGCCGCAGCAGGAGCGCCGATGCTCGGATTCTTGGGCACCGTAGTGGGCATGGTCGAGGCTTTCTTCGCACTCGCCAACGCAGGTTCATCGGCCAATGTCAGCGTACTTGCCGGTGGTATCTACGAGGCGCTCGTCACCACCGTAGCCGGTCTTGCCGTAGGCATCGTGGCCCTGTTTGCCTACAACGCGCTGGTAGCAAAACTAAACGGCGTCATGAAGCTGCTCGAAGGTAAAACTATGGAATTCATGGACCTGCTCAACGAGCCGGCATAATACCTGACAAGACATGGCACTTAAACGTCAACATGACATGATGGCAATGTTCTCGATGGCGTCGATGACCGACGTTATCTTCCTGTTGCTCATCTTTTTCATGATAACATCCACATTTGTATTTCCCACGGCGCTTGAGGTAAACCTGCCCCAAAGTTCGGTGCAGACGGCGCTCAAGCCCGGCACAAGGGTATACATAGACAAGGACAACAACCTGTATGCGTCATTCGGCGACGAAGAGCCCCAGTCTATAGACACCACGTCGCTTCTTACGTTTCTGCAGCTCGCACAGCAGAACGAGCCCGAAGGCTTCATAGCCATCTATGCCGATGAAGAGGTGACTTACGGAAAAATAGTGGAGGTGCTCGACATGGGGGCCCGCAACAACCTGAAGATGGTGCTCGCGACAAAACCCGCACAACTGCCGGACACACCGGCCGCACCGTCGATAGACCAAATACAATAACAAGTCATTGAAAATGACACAGCAACAACGCGACAGAATAACGGCTTCAGCAATTACCATTACGGTAATGACACTTCTTGTCATTGCCTTGACTTGCCTGTACTATCGCGTCACGATACCTCCGATGGAGGAACGCCGCTGGCCGCCGGTGGACTCAAGCGAAATCGTATTCGGCGGTGAATTTGTAAAACTCGGCGACATGCCGGTACCGGTTCAGGAAACCGATAATAGGCCTGTACCTGACAACGCGGCCGATGCCGCACTTGAAGGCAGCGACCTGACTGATGCCGGAGAGGCTGTAGCCGAAACACCGCCCTTGGTAAGCACTGCCAACGAGTCGCCGATGAAGGTCAAAGAGAAACCGAAGCCTGAAAAAACAGGCCCTACAAAAGAAGAACTTGCCGAACAGGCACGAATAAAACGCGAGAAGGAAGAAGCCGAGAAGCAAGCCCGTATTAAAAACAAGATGCGCACCGGCTTCAACAATACAAAAAAGGCAGGCAAAGGCGAGTCAGGCTCACCCAACGGCAATTCCAATACCGGAGCCCTTAGCGGCATGGCCGGACACAACCTCAAAGGACGCACCGCCGAAGCATGGGGACGCCCCAACAGCACACTGTCGGGCACAATACGCATAAGAGTCACCGTGAACCGCAAAGGGCAGGTAATAGGACTCCCTTCCTACATAGGGGGAGAAGGGCCTGCAGCCGCCAACGCGGCAGTACGGCAAAACTGCATAAAAGCCTCGCAGCAATCCAAATTCTCTGTCGATCTGGAAGCCCCGGCTACACAGACCGGCGTAATCACTTGGAAATTTGAATAAGACACATTATAAACGCATGAAGAAATATCGCATAATCAACAACTCGCTCGGATGGTTTATGTTTGCCATTGCAGCAGTAACCTATCTGCTCACTATAGAGCCGACAGCGAGTTTCTGGGACTGTCCCGAATTCATATCACAAGGCTATAAACTCGAGATAGGCCACCCGCCGGGCAACCCTATCTTCATGCTTGCGGCGAGATTTTTCGTCAACTTCGCACCCGATGTACAGCACGTGGCCATGGCTGTCAACACCATGTCGGCACTGTTGAGTGCAGCCACTATACTGCTGCTTTTCTGGACCATAACCCATCTGGTACGACGACTTGTCGTTGCCGATGACGCAAAACAGATATCCCTGACCGAGATGCTCATAATATTCGGTTCGGGCATATGCGGCTCACTCGTATACACTTGGAGTGACACGTTCTGGTTTTCCGCTGTCGAAGGCGAGGTATATGCGTTCTCCTCATTCTGCACGGCCCTCGTATTCTGGCTCATACTCAAATGGGAAAACCGGGCTGACCAGCCACACAGCGACCGCTACTTGGTGCTCATCGCCTACGTGATAGGCATATCCATCGCCGTACACCTGCTCAACCTGCTCTGTATACCGGCCATAGTACTTGTGTTCTACTACAAGAAGTTCAAAAATCCCGACGGAAAAGGGTCGCTTATGGCCCTGTTCGTATCGTTTGTCATCGTGGGACTTATTCTTTACGGACTCGTTCCCGGATTTATAGAAATGGCACAGTACTGCGAACTTCTATGTGTCAACGGACTCGGATGGAGCTACAACAGCGGACCTATAATCTACACCTGCCTTACACTCGCGGTCATGATATGGGCCGTGTATGAACTATATCGCCAGAACAATGCCCTGCGTATAAAAATATCGTTCTTCCTGAGCGTATTCCTTTCGGGCATACCCTTTATAGGCGACGGCTGGTTCATACCCGTAGTCGTATTTATCGGACTGCTCCTGTATCTGTTCAAGTTCATGAAGCGTGTGCCTGTACGCATATTCAATGTTGTCGTACTGAGCATTCTTGTCATATTCATAGGCTACTCGTCCTATGCCTTGTTGCTGATACGCTCTTCGGCCAACACCCCGATGAACCAGAACTCTCCCGACAACGTGTTTGCGCTGAGCTCCTACCTCAACCGCGAGCAGTACGGTGACCGTCCCCTATTCTACGGACAGACTTTCAACTCCGGCATAGTATATCAGGTAGACGCCTCCGGACGCCCGCAGGCTCTAAAGAAAGAGGGCAAGACTCTCTACGGCAAGACCGTGAAAAAATCGCCCGACGAGCCCGACCGCTACGAAGTCACCGGCCACAAGACCGACTACGTGATGAATCCTGAACTCGACATGCTCTTCCCGCGTATGTATGACGGAAAGTATGCCGCCGCTTATCGCGACTGGACCGGAATGAAAGGAACACCGGTAAACGTCAACACATATGTTGATGAAAACGGTCGTCCCTACGGCTCCCCGCAGACCAAAATCAAGCCTACATTTGCCGAAAACCTGCAATATCTCTTCAATTACCAGATCAATCACATGTACTGGCGCTACTTCATGTGGAACTTTGCAGGCCGTCAGAATGACATTCAAGGCAACGGTGAGGTTACTCACGGCAACTGGATATCGGGCATACCGTTAATCGATAACCTGCGCCTCGGCGACCAGTCGCTTCTGCCTGACGACCTCGGAGCAGGCAACAAAGGCCATAACGTGTTTTTCATGCTGCCGCTCATTTTCGGCATCATAGGCCTCATATGGCAGTCATTTACTTCACGCCGCGGTATCGAACAATTTTGGGTTGTGGCATTCCTGTTCTTCATGACAGGCCTCGCCATAGTGTTGTATCTTAACCAGACGCCCAATCAGCCCCGCGAGCGCGACTATGCGTTTGCCGGATCGTTCTACGCATTCGCCATATGGGTGGGCATGGGAGTCGCCGGCATATGGCGTCTGCTTGTCATACTATTCAGCGACAAAGTAAAGGCAGGCGACAAGGTATCGCGTATGCTCGCCTACATTGCTGTAGCAGCCGGCATACTGCTGCCTCTTCAGGTTGTATCACAGACTTGGGATGACCATGACCGCTCCGGACGCTATACCACCCGCGATTTCGGCATGAACTACCTGTCGAGCCTCGAACCCAATGCCATTGTATTTACCAACGGCGATAACGACACTTTCCCGTTGTGGTACGCGCAGGAAGTCGAAGGCTTTCGCACCGATGTCAGGGTAGTCAACCTCTCCTATCTGACAACCGACTGGTATGTGGACCAGATGCGTCTTCCCTCTTACAACGCTCCCGCCATTGACATGATGGCCACGCCTGATATTTACGCTCATGACAAACGCCAGTTCAGCTACTACCTGCAGCCTGACACGACCAAAGTGAACGTGCTGTCAGCCCTCAAGGCACTGTATGCCGACGATGCAAACAAAAACGAGTGGGGCTTGTATGAATTCAAGTATCCCAACATGTATCTCCCCATAAACAAGGACGACATGCTGAAGTCGGGCCGTGTCACTGAAGATGAACTGCCTGCGGTTGAAGAGTATATAGACCTCAACCAAACCGAAGAGCCTGACGGCGGTCTGCGCCTCAGCAATGTCATAGCGCTTGACATGCTTGCCACAAACGCGGCCAACGGCTGGAAACGCCCCGTGTACTTCGCCATGACAGTACCTGACAGTTACTACCTGAACCTGTCGCCCTACATGCGGTCGACCGGTATGGCCTATGAAGTCGGCCCCATAAAAAACAAGGAGTATGACGGCTACCACATGGCGGTAAATACAGACAAGGCATACGATAACATTGTCAACAAGTTCCGTTGGGGAGGCCTCGACAAAGCCGAAAGCGCCGATGACATTTATCTCGACGAGACAGTGCGTCGTATGGTCACCACCACACGCACCACCATGCTCGACCTTGCCACCGCCTTGTATAACGAAGGCGTGACAGCTGAGATATACTTCCATCAGGACAGTGTGAACATGGATGCTCCGCAGCGCGACAAGATAACATCGTTCATAGCCGACCGATATGCAAAGGCACAGACCGTAATGGACCTCATGATGGACAAACTACCGGTCTACACCGCACCCTACGGAGTCACCATAGGACTGCAGATAGCCGACATATACGGACGTCTCGGTGACATAACCGACAACAAGGCCGACCAAGAGCGTGCGCTTCAGGTACTCCGTGACGAGATAGACCTGTACAAGCAGTATGTGCTCTACTTCCAGAGCCTGACTCCGGCGAAGTTTGCCACACTTACACGTACCGACCGCTACATCTACGACTCCTACTTCGTATCGCTGATATCGGCCTATGCCGAAAACGGAGGCGACGCCCAAGAACTCATGAAGCAACTGCAGAACGAAGGAGTCAACTTCAGCCGTTACTACAAGCAAAGTCCCGAAACAAGCCCTGTTAAAGTCGAATAAAGCGTCATACCCGCCGTATACTATGTTTATCGAGCAACCCCCTCTGCTGTACCGCATCCTTTTCCCGGAGGCGGTATGGCGTATAAAACGCAAGAAGCGCAAGGTTATCTACCTTACGTTTGACGACGGCCCCATACCGGAAGTCACGCCGTGGGTGCTCGACGTGCTCGATTACTACAACATAAAGGCCACATTCTTTTCCGTGGGCGATAATGTAAGACGACATCCCGAACTTCTTGAAGAGATAAAGAAGAGGGGCCATAGCTGGGGCAACCACACGATGAACCACCTGCAGGGCTTCAAAGTTGCCTCGCGCAACTATCTGCGCAACATCAAAGAGGCCGACAACCTCATTGACAGCAACCTATACCGGCCGCCGCACGGCATAATGCGATGGAGTCAGGCAAAGGTTATAAAAGATCATTTCAACATCATCATGTATGACCTCGTAACCCGCGACTACTCCAAGAAACTCAACGGAGAGCAGGTGCTCAACAACGTGAAGAAGTTTGCTCGCAACGGCTCAATAGTCGTATTTCACGACTCGCTGAAAGCCGAACGCAACTTACGCTACGCGCTTCCGCGCGCAATCGAATGGCTAAAAGAGCAAGGCTATGAATTCGAAGCCATCGATATGTAGCGATGCAGTCACCTCCGAAGCACTCCGCCTTGGAGCTACTGCCATAGGACTGGCTCGCGCGGAACCGGTCGACACAACGGCAGCAGCCCGTTACGATGCTTGGATAGCCGCCGGATGCCACGGAGATATGGGCTATATGGCACGCAACACCGGCCTGCGCAACGACCCACGCGGACTTCTTCCATCGGCCAGAACCGTCATCGTGGCTGCCTTCAACTACTTTCCACGACATCAACAACCGGCAGAAAACCCTCAGTTTGCCTACTATGCCTACGGCCGCGACTACCACGAAGTAGTGCGCGAACGGCTCGGCATGCTCGCCCACTTTATAAAAGAAAACTATGGCGGTGAAACACGTGTTTGCGTTGACACGGCTCCGATGCACGAACGATACTGGGCCCAAAAGGCCGGCATAGGCTTCGAAGGCATCAACTCACAGCTCATTATACCCGGTCAAGGGTCCTACTTTTTCCTCGGTGAAGTGCTGACATCGGTCAACTTCACCCCTTCCGAGCCATGCGACACAGATTGCGGACGTTGCGGAGCATGCATGCGTGCATGTCCCTCCGGAGCCATAAAAGGCGACGGCACAATCGACGCCTCACGCTGCCTCTCCTACCTCACTATCGAATACCGCGGCGACCTGCCGGCCGACACTCCCGCCGGTAACCGCATATACGGCTGCGACACCTGCCAGCAGGTATGCCCCCATAACCGACACGCACAACCCACGGAGATAGCCGATTTCGCCCCTTCCGACCAATTCCTTGCCCTTGACAAACAACGGCTGGCTGCATTGACTCCCGAAAGCTTCAACATCCTGTTTCGTCACTCCGCCGTAAAACGCACCAAGCTTTGCGGTCTGCTCCGCAATCTGACGCTCATATCTGACAAGAAAAAGTCAATATGAAAAAGAGGCTGCATCATTGTGAAGTGACACAGCCCCGGCAGGATATTTCGTGGAGAGATGAGTGAATTTAGATTGACAGTCGGCGGAGGGTGTTGAGCAGATCGCGGTTTATGGGCTTGTCGTTCTTGATGGCCTTGGAGAAAGGCACGTACACAATCTCATCGTTGGATATACCTATCATGACATTGCGCTGATCCTCGAGTAGAGCGTCAATTGCCGCAGAACCGAGTCGAGAGGCCAATATACGGTCAGAGGCCGTAGGCGATCCGCCACGCTGAAGATGTCCGAGTATAGACACTCTCACATCATAACCGGGATATTCGTTTTTCACACGCTCTGCAAGAGCCATGGCTCCCCCGGTGACAGGACTCTCGGCCACAAGTACTATCGACGAATTCTTACTCTTGCGGAATCCGTTCTGTATAAGTTCGCCCAACTGGTCGACCTCCGTCGATATCTCAGGAATAATAGCGGCCTCCGCACCGGAAGCGATAGCGCCGTTCAACGCAAGAAAACCGGCATCACGGCCCATCACCTCGATGAAAAAGAGTCGTTCATGGCTTGTAGCCGTATCGCGTATCTTGTCGACACACTCCATAATCGTGTTAAGAGCGGTGTCGTAGCCGATAGTGCGGTCTGTACCGTAAAGGTCATTGTCGATTGTTCCGGGCAAGCCGATGATAGGGAAGTTAAACTCGGTGGCAAATATGCGCGCACCGGTAAGCGAACCGTCACCGCCTATCACAACAAGCGCATCTATTTCATGCTGCTTTACCGTGTCATAAGCCAGCTGACGGCCTTCGGGAGTCTCAAACTCCTTGCAACGGGCGGTCTTAAGTATCGTACCGCCCATCTGTATGATATTGGATACATTCTGTGTCTTGAACTCAACGATTTCGTTGGTTATAAGACCGCGATAACCGCGATATATACCTTTTACTTTGAATCCGCTGAAAATAGCCGAACGAGTCACCGCACGTATGGCAGCGTTCATTCCCGGGGCATCGCCTCCCGACGTGAGAATACCGATTGTCTTAATCTGACCCATATCTGAATAGAATTATTAAAGTGAATACATATTACAGCATACAACCCGCAAAAATAAGCATTTGAGCCGTCAGATACAAAATTTAGAGTTTTTTTAACGTTGCGGTTCCACCTCGGTCACGATACATGTATTGGCGCCACGCCACGGAAGCATGCCCCAATACCGCTTATAAGTAACCTTTACCGGGATTGCGGTACCTTTAAATTCCGACAGTCTTCTTGCAAGTTCATCTCTGTCTACTGAAAACGTAAAATCGCGTGAATATGTTTTCGTCGAATCAACAAGCGCGCTTCTGACTATCATCTGCCCCTCCCAAGTCTTGAATAATACACCCTGCTTTTTCAGGTCAACGACATAGCCCACTTCATTCATGTCAGTCTCATAAGGATTCAAGTAGCGTACCCAGAAGCCTATGCCAAGCGCAAGAAGGACAAACAGCACCGACAACAGAATCATGCGACGCATAGGATGACGGCGACGCCGGCACGGCACGGCTCCTTCACTTCCTCCTCCGGCAGCGGCTTCTTTCTGTCCGCAGCCAAACTGTATCACCGGTTTCTGTCCGGTGTCCTCTGAAGGCTCCGGATCATCAGTCATAAAATAATCGGGTTTTGAATCTAAATCCATATTATATAGTGATTCTAAATTATCTGACGGTTTTCTGACGCTTGTCCATAGCTATCGACACAAAAGCATAAATGCCGAGAAGCACCAGAAGGCACGTCTGCGCTCCCCACACAATCATGGCGAAGGCACCGCCCTGATTTATGTCGACCCCATAAATGCCGAGAGCAAATATTATGGCAAGGTGCCACGGTCCGAGACCTCCGTTGCTGGGGATGCCCATTGATATGCTCGACAGTACAAAAGCCACAAGCGCACACACTATGCCGAGATGCGTCGTAAAAGAAAATGCAAAAAACGCCACATAAAGCTGGGTGAAATAACACCCCCATATAGCAACCGTAAGCAAAAGCCACCGGCCCTTATGAGGCATCGTGCCTACCACGGCAAAACCGTTCCAGAGATTGCGCACCGCATCACGGACCTTAAGCACCCATTTGTTATCGGTGCGGCTTACAAACAGCCATACGATAAGAGCTACGGCCACAACTCCTGCTGTCCATATCCATGGTGAATGCAGCATATTCACAATACCCTGATAAGTCTCCGGATACTTGTGTCCGAACGCCATAAACGCCTCACGGGCTATGCAGAACGTAAAAAGAGTAAGCAGCAATACCGTAACCGTATCGGCCAGACGGTCACACACCATAGAGCCGAATACCGTAGTGAACTGGGCATTCTGACGCTTGGCTATGTAACCCGTACGCCATACTTCACCAAGACGCGGAGCAAGCAGATTTATGGCATAAGTGCCGAATATACTCCACACAAGCGGCGGCAGAGGAGTATGTATATTGAGAGCATCAAGCTGTATGCTCCATCTCATAGCCCGGAATATGTGGGAAAACACACTGATTACGAGAGCCACACCTATCCACTTGTAATCGCAGTCGTTTATGGCCGCTTTCATCGTCGCGATGTCGATCTTCGTATATAGATAATAACACAGCCATGCACTCAAGGCCACAGGCAATATATACTTGAGCAGGTCCTTTAATATTTTGCTTGTCTGCTTTTTCAAAACCAAGGTACTTTTAATTTTGCAAAGATAGTAATATTTGGCTAATATACGACCCCTTACACCTCAATTATAGTGCCCTGAAGGGGATACCACAGATAGCCGCGCACATCCACGCCGGGAAACATACCGGACACGTAGTGCACATACCGTCCTACCTGACGCAGGTAGCGCGACGACTCCTCTTCTCCAAACTTATAATCGACAATGTCGATATGTCCGTAGGCAGTCCATACGATCCGGTCGGGACGATAATGACGGGTATCGTCATCGCCCGCGGCAACAAACGTACGCTCGGTCAGAAGCCGCCGATAGCCGTTAAACCAAGCATATACCCGACTGTCAGCCAATGCGCCGGTTATAACGTCGACATACGACTTCGACTCCTCTTCCGGAATGAATCCGCGCATCACCCTCCGCCTTACGGCAACCTCCACATCCTCCGGAGTGCGTATATCACTCATTATGTCGTGATATATTATACCCTTTCGCCTCGGATACGCCATCTCGTCGAAGTCCTCTATGCGACTCATCTCCCACACCTTTTCATTATCATATGAGTAGTAGGCCGGCATAGCCTTTGTGACACCGGCAGTGCGCTCACGTTCATACTTGACGGGAGTTCCGGCTGTAAACGTGCCATTGTCATCAATCTTGTCATCAAGAACCATCAGCAGGTCCGATATACAGGGCTCCGAAGAACAATACGCATAACCTACCGTATTAAACGCGGTGGCAAGCAGGGAGCCTACCGATGACTCGCCGTAGCGTCCGTCATCTTTGGCCTTGCATTTATACCCTATAAACAGTTCGTTGACAGCGCGTGTGAACGCCACATAAGCACAATTCATCACATCAAGACACTGTTTGTCTATAACAGCACGTGACTGTGCTTCAAAAGGCATGCCGGTGAGCTCTTTTCTTATCAATAGCGGCAGAAACGGCGGTATTTCATCCGGTTCGAAATTGTCGGCGAAAATACGATACGGCGCTCCCGAGTCATCGCAGGTGTCAAACCACACAAGTTCACCGAAGCGGGTATTGCTCCAAGGCCAGTCGACAAACGGCACATGTACGCACGGAAACTCAAGTCCTTTGGACTTATGCACCGTCATAACCTTTATGGCTTCGACATCGGCCGGCAGAGCAAGCGATTCAGAGCGCGCCCCTTTTGTATCCCACCACTTCAGAAACGACCGCAGGTCGGCACCCGGTTTTTCGCTGAAACCGAGTATTATATCCTGAAAGGCACATATAAACACATTGTCTGAAGCAAGACGCTCGTGCGATATGTAACGGTGTATTATCCGCTCCACTATCGACGGCAATCCCGAACCGGTAAGACCGGCTACCTCGCGCAAAAACCCGTCAGGCACCTCTTCACTGCCGAAAGCCTCCGATATAGCGCACCCCTTGTCTTCGTCACGCGACATAAAATAGCGAAACCGGCTGTATATGTCCTCCGGAGTACGGCGTACGTCAGCACATATGTCACGCTCGCGCGACAGACGCGCCGCGAGATCATGCATCACACTCGCTATCAGCTGTACCGACTGCGAGTTGCCTATCAGCAACGCATCCTCTGACATCACCTGAATGTCAGCCATTTCGCGGTCTTCGCTCTTGCGGCGCAACAGGTCGGCCACCACCGCGGCTCCTTCCGACGAAGTACGCACAAGCACCGTTATGTCGCCCTGTGAAAATCCCGATGCAAGCTGCCGCTTTATCTCTCCGGCCATGACATCAAGCACCTCCTCATTATCGTCATAACGTACCGCCTTAACATAGCCGCGCAATTGTTTCTTGGCTACACGCTGCACCACATTGGCATATATATCGTCGACACCCTTCGCCGAAGAGAGAAAACGAAACACCGTATTGTTAAAACGTACTACTTCCGATGAACTGCGCCAGTTGGTATTCTCTTCCGGTATATTGCCGTGAAGTTCGCTCTGACGGGCAAACTCACGCGGCACATCGCGCGCAATAAGATCGACATCCGAATTACGGAAACGGTATATCGACTGCTTCTCGTCGCCTATTATAAGGTTGTCATTGTCGGTCGACAGACTCTCGCGCAGCAATGACTCGATATTCAGCCACTGCAGACGCGACGTGTCCTGAAACTCGTCGATAAGGAAGTGCCTGAGCCTCACACCCATGCGCTCATAGATAAATGGAGCCTCCTCCTCGCTGATTATACGCCTCAGTATGTCATTTGTATCACGAAGCAGTATGGCGTTGTTGTCGTTCTGATTCTCGTTTATATAACGCTGCACCTCTCCAAGCAGCCCCATAAAGTATATCTGGTCTCTTATTAGCGACAGACACTCTATATCGCGGCACATCCTCACACATTCATTGACGGTAGCGCTGACAAGACTGTCAGATCCTGCTCCGGGATAAGCGTTCTTCTTATAGCCCGAGTAGTGGTTGTCAATATACGAAGCCACTGTTTTCCCGCTTGCATCGGGCACTCCCGAAGCCCACTTTTTTATACGGTTTTTAAGATGATGGGTCATGCTGCCGTATACTCCCGCCGCTTCGAGAAGCGCATCTCTCTCCGACGCATAGCTTCGCAACAATGCCGGGTACTCGCGGGTCACCTTGTCAAGACGCTTCATGAAGCTGTGTATAAGGTTGCTGTCATCAAGATACGCGTCGATTTCGCGGGCATGTATCTTATATGTCTCCGATAAGGCGCTGCGCACAAACTTATGCAGGTCCTCGATTATCCTCGTGCGGCGGTTGAACAGCAGGAAGCCTTTGCCGTCGCGCATCAGTTTACGCATGAACTGCTTAAGCCATACTTCAAGAAGACGTATGCGCCTGTTGCCTGACATCTCTTCGGCAGTGGCCCTGTTTATCGAGCTGAGCATCGAGTCCACCCCCACTATTATGGCGTTCTCGTCATCAAGGTCCACATCGTAATTGCCGGTAAGGTTGGCTTCGCGGGCAAACGTACGCAGTACAGTCTGAAAAAATGAGTCAATCGTGCTTATATTAAAGTTGCCATAGTCGCCGAGCAAAGACTGCAAAGCGGCCGAGGCACTCTTACGCAGACTATCGGGCGAGCATCCGAATTCCGTGCACATACGCTCCTCATAGTCACTGCGTCCCTCTCCTTTGCCGGCCAAGAGAGCAAGCTGGTGCACAATGCGGCGCTTCATCTCCTCCGTGGCCTTGTTGGTAAACGTTATGGCGAGTATCGACCTATGTCGTTTTCCGTCGCGGGCAAGACGATAGACGCCGTTCTCGTCTTTATAACCGAGAAGCAGTTTTATATAATTGTAGGCAAGCGTATAGGTCTTTCCCGAACCGGCCGAGGCCTTGTGTATCTGCAGCATAAACAGGATGGTGCTAAATAATGCGGGCTTTGTAGCCCAACGACTTCAGAAGCTCGAGGAGCTCCTTGCGGCGGTCGCCCTGTATAAGTATCTCCCCTCCGCGGGCCGACCCTCCGGTAGCAAGACGACGTTTGAGCAGAGTGGCAAGCTCAAGCAGGTCTTGGTCAGACCCTTGAAATCCGGTTATAATGGTCGCCTGCTTGCCTCCGCGACCTTTTTTCTCCAATATTATGTCGAGACGGAAGTCAGTCACTCCCGTCTTATCTTCATGCAACACCTCGGCAGGGATCTCGTCGCCTTGCGGAAGGTCAGGATTATTGGCGAGAAAGGCCTGCATGGCAGCCTGCATATCGTTGGTCTTCATCTAAAAGGACGGTTTAATAAGAATTCATCAATCATATTCGGCGGCCAAGCTGTCGACCGCAGCAGCCGGCATCTCCGACAGTTCGTCCACAGGACTCTCCGGCGTGCCTACCATCGACTCAAGCAAAGCGCCGTAAGCCATGTCGTCGACATCAAGACGGCTGTAATAATCACGTGCGGCAACAGGATTGATGCTGAACGCCTTTATATAACACTGCTTGGCGATATCCATGTTGTCATCACGTCCTGCCGAGTCGGCTATCTTCATATAGAATATCGACAGGTCGCAGAGCACACCTATATTTTCGCTTATAGAGTCGGTCTTGCTCTCACGCAAGTCATCGCATATGCTCTTGGCCGACCTGTAGTCGTCACGGTCGAGAGCCATACGGGCCTCTTCCATGCTCTCGCTCACGCTTGCCGAACCGCAGCTACACAGCATGAACAGTACCGGCAGTATGACAATATATAAAAATTTCATATATACTTTCGTTTATAAACGGTTATTTCGTGTTTTTTCGGCTATAAAGATACTCTATGCCGTCCTTCTCCAGAATCAGGACCGACTTGTCGTGCGACACGACCTTGCGTGTCAGCCGAGGCACGACGTCACCCATAATCGACGTATCGCCCTTGGTCTTTATGCTGGCGAGGTCATTGACTATTACAAGCGAGTCGTTCTCAACGTTCCATGTGCCGGCTACCTCCATCATCAGCACATCGGGATGTATGTTGCGCACTATACATGTACCGTCGCCGTTCAGCTCAAATACAGGCAACTCTGACGATATCTGGGTATTGTAGTAGTCCCCCGTCATTTTTTTCGCCTCCGGTGACAGATTTCCGCACGACATGCACAAACATGATACAGCCGCTATCGACAATACTTTGTTCATATAGTGTTTTTATATATAAACACAAATATCGTAAAATATTTTCATTGATGCAATAGACCGTGATATACATTTTCCACTCGCCGGGCTATGGCATTCCAGTCATAACGCGACATGTCATAAGAACGCACAGACCTGTCACGCAGCTTGCGTTCTATCACCCGGGCCATCTCCTCGACATCGCCGACGGCAAAAAAATCCTCAGGCGAGAGTTCAGCCAGCCGGTTGGCTCCGATATCACTGACCGCCACATCAAGGCCGTAACTCATAGCCTCAAGGAGAGCTATTGGCAGTCCCTCATGATAGGATGGCAATACAAAAAGCGCCGCGCCCGACATGACCTCCGCAAGTTCTCGCCCTTTTATATATCCGGTAAGCACAGCACCGGCATCGGCCGCAGTTTTCTTCAGACTGGCAGAATAATCATCTTCATGATCACAGTCGCCGGCTATTACCAGTTTCATGCCGCAGTCACCCAATAGCCGGTAAGCCTCCACAAGGTCATGAAATCCTTTTTCCTTCACAAAGCGCCCCACAGCCAGTATATATCGGCCCGGGCTGACTCCTGTTTTATCTAAAAACCGTGTATCCGTCACCCTACACGGGCTGTTGACCCCGTTAAATATCACCTCTATATCTTCTCGCCCGTAATCACTACGTATCAATTCGGCAATGAGTTCCGATATGGCTATAACGCTATGGCTGTACCGGATGCCCAAACGTTCTCCGCTCCGGAGCATCCATCGGGCCATACGGCCCCATTTGGCCCGGTTATAGTCGGGTCCGTGATCGGTCATGACCACTTTTAGCCCTGCCAGTCGGGCTAAAGGCACCAGCAAAGACGGTCCTACGGCATGTATGTGAAGCAGTTCGGCACCCATCTTTTTGGCTGCCAACACCGACAAGAATGTGTGCACCACAGCTTCAAAACACTTTCTGCGAGGGGCATATATATCGACCAGCTTCACGCCTTTGTACTCTTTAATGCGGTTCTTGTCTGTAACGTACGGAGTACGTCGCATGACAATGACCTCATGGCCCATGGCGGCAATACGCGGGTAAAGCTCCTCGCAGTGGGTCTCCACTCCGCCCGCAATGCCGGGAAAACCCCGTGTGCCCGTAACAGCAATCCTCATCGTATACTTATTTTATTGTCGGTTTCAGTCCTGCCATGACACGCAGTTTGTTTTCAATCACCCAGAGCGCCGGCGCCATTATGTGCCTCTTCATCGACGGAGCGGCAGTACCGACCATCCAACAGTTTTTGGGGCAGTGTCTTACTTTGTCACGCACGGCTGCAGCACGTTCACTGCGCCACACCGCGTCGAAGCCTCCGGCGCGTATATTGCCCATCGGTTCTTTCCACAGTCGCTCTTCAAGTCCGTTGCACGGATATATGTCACCCTTCGGATCAATAAAAAAGTTAACCGAACCGGCTTCGCACGGCAACAGCCGCGACTTGCCTTCGATATATCTTATAAGCCCCATGTTGAAATAAGCCCTGAACCATGACTTGGGACTGTGCTCCTTCAGCTGCCGTCCGATAAGAGTATGAAAGTCGCCGGTTACACGCCGGCGGTCGGTTATGACGTTGTCATACTTGTGAAAGTAATAGGAGTTGTGAAAGGCGGCTGTGGCAAATTCGAGCCCCAGCTCACGCGACAAATCATAAAGCCTCAGCATATCGCCCGAGTTACGGTCCGACACAGTGCAGCCGAAGCCTATGTCACGCAACCCCGTATCCTTAAGCGCTCGAAGCAGTCTTACGCCCTTGTCAAAGCCACCTGCGCGGCCGCGCAATTCGTCATTGGTCTCCGCCATTCCTTCGATGGACACCCTGATGCCTATGTCGGGAAACTGCCGCGCAATCGCCAAGACCCGGTCATCGTACCACCCGGAAGTCGATATGACAATGCGTCCGGTGTGGCGGTAACACTCCTCGATTATTTCCGGCAGGTCCTCGCGTATAAACGGCTCACCACCCGTAAGATTGATAAATTTAAGCCGCGGCAGCGACACAAGATCGGAAGCCTTTATCTCATCGGCGCTGTCGGTAGGGTATTTCCATATGTTGCACATCTGGCACCGCATAGGACATCGGTAAGTAAGTATGACCGACGCGTCGGTAGGACCGTGAACTTTCATAATCAATAAATGTCCGTTAATGAATTATAGTGTCTTTGGGCGGAAAAACGCGAGAAAGCGCGGCGCCCTATGGCGTCATAATTCCAATGCCGTGAGGAAGCCTCCATGACTGCGGCTGAAAGGGCGGTTTCGTCACCGGGATTGAAGCACAGTCCGTCGCCGTCATCGATTAGCTCGGGAATGCCCCCTATTTTCGCCCCCACGACAGGAGTGCCGGCACATAACGACTCGATGACACTCAGAGGACAGTTTTCGTACCACTCGGATGGCATCACCGAAAACTTGGCATGTGACAGTTGCCGTGCCACCTCCGCAGCATCGCAATTGCCTAAAAAACGTATATTGCCACAAGAGGCATAACGCCCTCGCAGAGCGTCGGCCAAAGGTCCGTCACCAATCAGATGCAGGCGTAAGTCCATACGCGACAACACTTCAAGAAGCCTTACCACCCCTTTTTCAGGCGACAGCCGGCCTACGTAGCAGCAGTAGTCCTCACGTGCGGCATCATCGCATACCGGCAGCATGGCGGCCGCATCATACGGCACGAAGTTGTTGATGACAGCCAGTTTGTCGGCAGAAAATCCGCAACCAAGCATCTTGGTGTACATAAACCGGCTCGGACATATGAAACGGTCGACCGACTCCGTAAGGCGTTGCCGGTTCCACTTCAGCGCCTCGATGAAAGCGGCAGCGCTCGCGACCAAAGAGCCTTTCATGCAACGGCGCCGCATGACAGCGGTCCTGTCGGCAAAGCAGGATTCGCATATCTCGCCCCTGCACAGGCAGGAATACGACGGACACACGAGCTTGTAGTCATGAAGCGTCCACACCGTTTTTATGCCACGCCGGGCAGCTACTTCCGCAATTACGGGCGACAGATAGGAATGTATATTGTTGAGGTGCACGACATCGGGGCGGAAAGCGTCCAGCATAGCGGCAAACGAGCGTTTCGCACCGGCATATCCCAACGTGCGAGCCATGGCTTGTAGACGCCCACGCCACGGACCGTCAAAACCGACTCCGGGAGCAAACAAAGATGCATAGTCTGACTGCAGATTAAGGCTGTGGCTCATGGACCATACGGCCACATCATGACCGTGACTGAGCAACAGCCGCTCGAGAGCAAGCGTGTAAACGCAGTCACCGCCGCGCCGATAATAAAACTTATTGACAAGCAAAATCCGTTTTTTCATCGGCACAAAAATAGTCCAAATACCCGATTATACCAACATGCCCGAGGCCACAGACGACGCCACATCATCGCCAAGCGTCTCGGCTACGATGGCAAATCCGAAGACAAAAGCCGATGACGGACCGTTGGCCGTTATAAGATTGCCGCTTATAACCACCCTGTTGTCGACATATTTGCCGCCGTTATCCACAAGCTGATCCTTGAATGAAGGATAGCAGGTGGCCTCCTGCCCGCGAAGTATACCGAGCGGCCCGAGCACGACAGCCGGAGCGGCACATATGGCGGCTATGCGTCCACCTTTAACCCACTGCTTGCCAAGCATGTCACACACCTTTCCCGAGGCGGCCACGTTAGTAGACCCGGGCATGCCTCCCGGCACTATAAGCCACTCGGCATCGTAAGCGTCTATTTCATCGACAGTCTTGTCAGCGGTCACTGTAACCCCGTGAGCGCTCTTTACCTTGTTGTCGGATGTAACCGACACCGTATATACTTCCATTCCGGCACGACGCATGATGTCGACCGTTGCCAGAGCCTCTATATCCTCGAAGCCCTCGGCAAGAAACAAATAAGATGTTTTCATTTCAATAAAGGTGTTTGTTTAGGTTAGTTGTTTCTCAAAATTAGACAATTAAATTATATAACACAATAGTCCTCGACAAATATTTATAAAATTTCCTATAATTATTTTTTTGATATTAAAATTTTATTATACCTTTGCAGCATAATAGTGTTGCACATGACTACAACACCGCATCAGAAAAAACAATTTATAATCCTAATATATTAATGATGATGAAAAAAGTATTATTTGCAATGGCACTCCTGCTGTCAGCAGGTGCAGCAAACTCTCAACTCCTGTGGAAAATCTCCGGTAAGGACGCAAAAGGCGACTCCTACCTGTTCGGCACCCATCACATAGCGCCCGTGTCGTTAATCGACACCACCGCCGGGCTTAAAGACGCTATCGCCGGAGTAGACGCCGTATATGGCGAGATAGACATGTCGGAGATGACATCGCCCTCTGCCCAGCAGGTTATCATGAGCGCAGCCATGGCTCCGGCCGACAGTACAGTCACCAAACTGCTCACCGCCCAACAGATCGACTCTGTAAACGCCGTACTCGGCAAGTACACCAACGGCATGCTCAAACTCGACCAGCTCGCCATGTTCAAGCCCCGCATGATCGACACTCAGCTCGGCATGCTTCAGAGCATGGTTGCCTTCCCAGAATTCAACGGACAGGAGCAGCTTGACAACACCATACAGTTAAAAGGACGCGAACTCGGCAAGAGCATAAAAGGCTTCGAAACCCTCGAACAGCAGATGAGCATGCTTATGGGCGGCTCAATGGCCGAGCAGGCATCGGACCTGATGGAAAGCGTAAGAAAAGACGGCGAAGCCTCTGACAAGGCCCACAAACTCGCCGATGCCTACATGAGCGCCGACATAAATACAATCGAAAAAATGTTTCTCGACCCGGACCTCGGTATGGACGAAAAGACCCGCAGGATGCTCATCGACGACCGTAACGCCGACTGGCTCAAGCAGCTGTCATCCATACTTCCCTCCGAAAGTGTGTTCATAGCAGTAGGAGCCGGGCACCTCATCGGTGACACAGGCCTCATCAAGGAACTGCAGAAAGCAGGCTATACAGTAACACCTGTAAAATAAGCATACAATAATGATAGTTCTAAATAACCTAACCTACCGCTACCGCAAGGGCGCCGAGGCCCTGACAGATGTCTCGGCGTCCATAGGGCCCGGCATCCACCTTCTCCTCGGCGAGAACGGAGCCGGCAAGACTACCTTGCTTCATGTGATGGCCGGCCTGCTCTATCCCTCATCGGGAGAGTGCCTTATAGACGGTGAGGACGCCTCGCGACGTCTGCCCTCAGAACTCTCGCGCATGTTTTTCCTCGGTGACAACATGCCTTTCCCGGCCAAGACCATCAATGAGATGTCGCGTATACATGCCGTGTTTTATCCCGGGTTTGACCCCGTGCAGCTTCAAGAAAACCTCAAGTCGTTCGGTCTTACGGGCGATGAACCTATAGCAAAAATGTCACTCGGCAACCGCCACAAGTCACAGGTGGCCTATGCTCTGGCATTAAGAACCGATATACTACTTCTTGACGAGCCCGCCAACGGTCTGGACATATCGGCCAAACAAGCGCTTCAGTCTATGATTGCCTCCAACGTGAACGAAGAGCAGACCGTGATAATATCCACCCACACGGTCAACGACTTCACAAACCTCTTTGACGGAGTGATTGTACTTTCGCGCAGCCACATGCTAATGGCCATGAATGCCAACGAAATAACATCGAGAGTCACATTCACCGTATCGTCCATACCGGCGGTCAATCCGATATATGGCGAGACTCGTATCAACATGTTCCACTCCATAGTCGAAAATACTGACGGCGAGGACTCCGACATAGACTATATACTGTTGTATAACGCCATAATGAACGCTTCGTCGCGCCCACGCCTCCTCCAACTGCTAAACAACAACGACAATGAACAGCATGATTAACTCCATACCCGTCAACGGCTCCTTCTCATGGCGGCGTTTCGTGGCCGTGGCCCGCTTCTATTATCCCCGGCTTCGCATACAGATATTGGTATACCCATTGATAGCCGTATTTTTTTCGATATGCATAGTCATAGCCACCAATTATGAAAGCTTTGAACTGCTGACCGCACCCATAGTCATGGCCATAAATGCCATGATAGCTTTCGGCCCCATAACATTTGCCTGCCGCAAAGGTCTTGAGACAGAGACTGTACTTCCGGCCACGGCAACCGAAAAGTGCACCTTCATACTCTTTTACGGGCTTGTAGCGATACCTCTCCTTATATTGCTGCCTATGCTGCTCATGTACTTCATACTGCCTGTGGACCGATCACTTGAATATATCATTCAGCTCATATCCAAGTCACAGAATATGTTCATTTCGAAGACCTACGGGTTATCCTTGATTCAATATTGCGCCCCGGCCATTACATGTCTTTGGTCTGTAATGGCACTAAAAAACAACCGAGTGGTCATGGGTATCGTATGGACATTTGTCTACAATACCGTATTAGGTATTACTGGAGCTGTCTACGGCGCTTACATGGCATTCAAGATCGGCTTCAAGGACGGAATGTACGGCGTGGACAAACTCGACACTACGGCATTAACTAATGCGGTTATTAACGGTATGACACCTTACATGACTATCGTGAGTGTAGTTATATTGATTTATTGTATCTTTGCATTATACAAGACTTGCCAAAGCATCAAAAACCGACAAATGTAAAGGGAACTATGGATTTTTCTAACAACAAACCCATATATAAGCAGATCATCGACTATTGTTACGGCAAGATCATGGCCGGAGAATGGTTGCCTGATGCCCGTATTCCCTCTATAAAAGAATTGTCGGTCACAATGGTGGTCAACAGCCGCACGGTACTGAAAGCCTATGACGACATGCAGGCGCTCGGAGTGATATACCAGCGGCGCGGTATGGGCTACTACGTGGCTCCGGAGTCACGCGACATAATATTGACCGAACGACGGGCTGAATTTTTTGAAGAGACCTTACCGGAAATAATGAAAGAGATGGACCTGCTCGGCCTTACATGGGACGACCTTATAGCCCGCTCCCATTAAGTCAAAAATGACAATAGTAGTACATAATTAGCCGTACATAATGAAACAGCAAGTTAAAATAAGCACTTACTCGATAGTCATCAACATCATCGCACTAATCGTAATTGGTGCGGTGATGTTGATAAACCTGAACCGTGGCAACATGTGGTTTGTATGGACTCTCGCAGGACTGCTTCTCATCATTTTTTCGGCAGCACTGTTTTATATGCCGCTGTCTATATCGGTCAATGACCGTGAGTTGTGCATCAACCGGCCGCTTAAAGTCAAAAGCATAGCCTTGGACAACATAGCATCGGTTGTTCCATGTCCACCTACCATGGGTGAACGGCGCATATGCGGCAGTGGCGGATGGTTTGGCTACTGGGGCTGGTTCAGCGAACGCGACCTCGGAAAGTACTTCGCCTACTATGGCCGGGCATCGGACTGCTTTCTCGTCACGCTCAAAGACGGACACCGCTACATGCTCGGATGCAGCAACCCCCAATCCATCATCGACTACATCAACAACCACATCAAATAACCAATCCAACCCGTCAATGTATTTCCTTCGTGGATTAAATTTGAAATTATTTATTTGGCTATTATAATCAGAAGCACTGCAAAAAACAGAAAGCCAAGAAATCCGTTAGTATGGTCGCTGTCGACATAGTCTATATCTCTGGAATCTTCCGAACCATAGCGGAGCCGGCATGACACTTTCTGCCCGCCACGGAACAGCCGCAGCCCCAATACCGCCCCCCGGTTCCGAGATGCAAAATAATTGATATGCTCCATGAACGTATAAACATCTCAATTATGATTCATCTAAGAATCTGCCGTATAAAAACCGCATTACTGTCAACTCCCGCACTAACAACAAGATTGTATTCCGAAGGAATATATATTGTGTCACCAATCGCAACAATTGGTGTCGGGATGTTTATACGCCCTGAAAAACGCCACTCTCTTCCGTCAGAATTGCGCTTTATTCTGCGCGATATTATCCAAGGGCCGAAAGTTGAGCGTAGAAATGAATAATCCGACTTATAACAGATTATATCTGGCAGTTCAACATAGACAGTATCATCTATTGAAATTATCGTATGTTCTCCCCACCAAATGAGCGTGTCCTGAACTTCTTTTGGCAAATCGGAATATACAACCCTTTCGCCATCAGTATAATCTATGGAACGATTGCATCCAAAACAAATGCCAATCGCTCCAAAAGCTATAATACCTGCAATCTTCTGCCACTTATTCATATAATTTGCCGTATTTCTTTTTCAGATATTCCCTGAGTTTCGGAGAATCTTTGCCTTTATACACACGGTTACGATCGAATACAGTCCAACTGTCACCATCCGGGAAATCTACCTTTTCAAAACTGGCTGCATCGGCACCGGGAATTATAGAATCGTTCCAAAATACATGCTTGTCATCTTTTCCATAATTGAAATCGCCTCCCATAGTTCCTTTATTTCCGGAATAATATGATGAGACCGGTACCGGTCGGAATGTCTTTGGATCTGCACCGTTAACCAATTTATTACTCCACCATACGTGTGACTCATCCTTATACCAGTTGTCGGAAATATGCTCGAACGTTGCGACATCAGCATCCTGCAGTATATGAAAGTCTAAATCATAAATATTTATTCCGTCAGAATACATCAATCTTCCTATTTGAGAAAGCTTAGTGTAATCTTTTATCTGTGTAGGCATTTCTCTTTGGTAGGCTCTATGCTTATCCTGTCCTATATAGAAATCCACCTCTTTGAATGTCGCCGGATCAGCCTCCGGAATCTCCTTCCCCATAAAAAATACTCTATATTTATCAGCGGCATAGCACCCTGATTGAATCGGCCTTTCAGCGTCTATGGGATGAAATGTGGCATAATCAATATTTGGAATAACCGTTCCATTCAAATAATATCCATTATTCTTATCTTTTCCCCAACTTGTATTTTCACCTGATTTATCTTTCAAAATTTCGAATGATGATTTATCTCTGACATTTAGCGCTTTGCCATTGTTATAAAAGTCCTTTTTGTCCTCGGTCAACTCATAAGAATGAATCTTGAAAGAGGTCGGGTCGGCTCCTTTCATCAACACCCCCTCATCATATACGTTAAATTTATCGACAGCAAATCCTTTTTCCAAGACTCTAAATGATTGGCAGTCCGCTCCTCTTATGATATCCCCCCGATAAAATGCGTATGTTTTATCACGGCCATAATCATCGTTCAATATCTCAAATGTTTCGGGGTCGGCATCAACCTTTTGTGAATTGTGCCCGCTACCTTCGTTCCATGTGTGCCATGTCACTTCTTTACCGTCGTTTTTATATCCTATTGAGCATGACACGAAAGTAAGCAATACAAAAGTTACTGCGATAAGAACGATTGATTTCTTCATAGCTTGCAGACTTTTAAGGTTAATATGAGCAACCGACTTTGCGCCCTGAGGTTGTTGGAGAGAGCAAAACCAACACATAGAATCAGTATCTTATAGAGTGTTGCCATATGCAAAGCTACAACAAAAATTCGTGACCCTGTGATAATAGGGCAAGAAAATCCGCATTCCTCGGCAGCCACCATAAAAATGCTTACTCCAAAATCACTCATGAATGAATGCGCAATAGCGACATCATTCAAATCATCTTCTTAAAGTGCTTTTTCAAGAATAGATTTCATATCTGAATGTAGAGAGTTATAGAAATCCTTAATTGGCATAATTGTTATATTTGTTATATATTGTATTGTAATTCCCAGTGGCCACCTTTCTTGGAACCGACATACTGGACTATATCGGATAGAGCGGCGAGTTCGCGCTCGATTGTTTTCGTGGCAACACCGATTGTGAAGGCTATTTCTGCTCTTGTGGTCTGCGGGTTCTCGCTGATGAGAGCTATGATTTGCTGCTGCCGCTCGGTTAAATTTTTAGCGACATTTTTAGCGACATTTTTAGCGACATCCGTCTTTTCCGCTTCGCGGGTTTGTAGGTCAAAAGTTACTTTGACGGAATTAATTGTTGTCTCGATATGCATGGGGCGATTGGTTACTTCTTGCCAACGCTTGAGCTTACGGAGTCCGTAGCCGAGATTTTCTGAGAGATGTGCAAGACGGAATAGTTTTGCTATCACCGGATTGCGAGGCTGGGATTCAAACGAGCTTTCCATTACATCCAATGGCATCGGCATACCGCCGGGATTTAGGAATTCGATGCGGTCGTCAAAAACATGGATGCAACTCCGTCGTGGGCTGAAGTGGTCGGCATGAGCCATCTGATTCGCCATTGCCTCGCGTAGTATGTCATACTCGGAGAAATCTTCTACCGACTGTCCTCGCTCGTTGATACCAACCATCGGAGTATTGACGAGTGTGCGGAGGCGACGAAGAATAACGCGGCTCGCTTCCCAAAGATTCTGCTGTTCCGGGATGCGGTAAGTATAGTTTTTAGTCATTGCCTCCAGACCCGTACCGGGTATCTCGACATAATCGGCGCAGAATGTCGGAACGAAGTTGAAGGTGTAAGGACTCTTGCCAAGCATTATCAGACCGCCGTAAGTCAGTTGGCCGGAATGGTCGGTGATTCCGACACCTTTACAAAAATCCTCATCGCTCACGCTGTCAAGATGTGAAACCAAGCCCCAATGACGCACTTCGCCTCGGAAGTCGGTCAATGCATCACGGTTAAGCATATCGATGTTGGTGTCAGGAATGGATTTCTGCGACTGGATGCCAAATGACTGATCGCGAATCATCGACATTATTTCGGACCAATGTAAAAATACGGTTGTTAAACAACGACTATGTTTGTTGCAGGGACGCCAGTAGTACGGCGTCAGGCTACAACCCGTATGGCCATCCGGATTCGCGGGCGCCGTACTACTGGCGCCCCTACATGCCTGTTGCATTTTACACTTCAACCGGGTTTTGCCACTGATTCACTATTTCCTGCCGGGGTTCCGGGTATGTGGCATCGCCGGCGCCATCCGAGTCTGCGGCTCGGGCATACACATAAAATAAGCGAGGCGATGCCATCCCGGTATCGCCTTGCCTGATAATAAACCAATCATTATCACATTTCTTGCAATGGAAAAAGTAATTTTGCTATGTACCTATAAAACGTCGGGGCGCATAAATGGTTCATATGTCCCGACGTTTTTTTTGAAAAATATTTTTATTTTTTCTTTAACAGTTCTATTTTCAATGGTTTAGATGCAGCATATCTAATTTTAAAAATGCAATCTTTTTCATCGTCCATGAAACTTTGACGCTTGCCGTCGACAAACAGACCGCTGTAAGCCCCGGCCATACCGGGCAGCACAAATGTAAACTCACGCACATCGGGCGCTCCGGCATATGCTCCATCGGCATTTATCTCAATCAAGGTGCGGCCGCTATCGGAACTTCCGGCAAATGAAATCAGCACATACTGTTCACTTGCCAACGATGACGGCGACATCCTGTCGTCCTCATACATTATATACTCGCTGTCGACGTCGCCGCGCGGATAGTACAGCACGGCATAGCGCGAGACATCGTAATCGCCGGTATTTTCCATAGCATAATCAGCCTGCGGTATGAAAGCGCCGGCTCGCACAAAGAGCGGCAGTACGTCAAGCGGAGCCTCGTAGACGATTGTGTCAGGACCGACATATGTGGCTGACGGATTGTTGTAGTCGACCCACTCGCCGGAAGGTATTATGACACTGCGCGACGTTGCCCCCTTTTCAAGCACCGGAGCCACCATGACCTCGTCGCCCCACAGATATTGGTCGGTGACATTGTCAAGAAGCGAGTCGGCCGCCACGTTAAAGTTCAGCGGACGCACAAGCGGGTAGCCTTTGGCCGAGTTTTCATAAGCCAAAGTGTAGTTGTAAGGCAACCAACGGTAACGGGTCTTGACGAGATCAAGCAGAATATCGGCTTGTTCGGGATAGCAGTACGGCTCGGCGAAACGCTGGGCGTGAGTGCGCAGTACGGGAGAGAATGCGCCGAGCTGCACCCAACGCACATAAAGTTCCGGATCAATCGGAGCTGTTTCGTCAATGGCAAACCCGCCTACGTCATGCGACATGTAGCCGAGACCGCTCAGTCCGGAGTTAAGCATAATCTTCACCTGAGGCTGAAGACCGCCCCATGAACGCGACACATCGGTTGACCACGGAAACACACTGTAACGCTGCAATCCGGCAGTGCCGCCACGCATGAGCGTCATAAGACGTGTGTCGGGATACTCGTCGCGGAACAGGTCATATATTATCGAGCTCCACACATTGCCGTATACGTTGTGGTACTCACGGGCGGTTTCACCGTTGGCATGCACGATGGTCTCGGGATGCACCTCCGGCTCACCGAGGTCGCCCCACCAGCCGGCCACACCTTCGTCGGTCAGCTTACGATAACGCTCGCGAAGCCAGCGGCGGGTATCGGGATTGGCCACGTCAAACATACCGGCCTCGCCCACCCATGTGGTGACGTCGTTTATATTTCCCTCCGCATTCTTTGTCAACATACCCTGCGATGCAAGCAGGTTATAATTGTCGATAGCCCCGATTTTATTAATATAAGGCTGCGATATTATGACAGTGTTCACACCATCTTTTTTAAGGTCGGCAAGCATCTTTGCATGTTGCGGCCACTGCTCCTTGTTCCATTCAAGCCGCCCCATGTCGGTCTCCTTGCCGTACCAGTACAAGTCGAGCACCACACCGTCGACAGGATATCCGGCTGTTTTAAGCGTGTCGATTACCCCGCGAGTCTCGGATTCGGTCTTGTAACCGTACTTTGACGTTATATAGCCGAGCGACCAGAACGGCGGCAGCGGCTGACGACCCGTCAGAGCCGAGTATCGGTCGGTGACTCCCGCCATCGTACCGCCGCCGTAAATCATATAATATGAAACCGGAGCTTTATTCTCGGTCGAGTAAGTTATCGTATCGCCGAGTGTCAACCGGGCGGCGGCATAATCATCAAAAAATACCCCGTAACCTTGTGAGCTTACAAACATGGGCACGCATATGTTCATCTGGCTTATACGCGGATCGCCCTCGGTATATCCGTAGTTCTGCCGATTGTACATAACCAAAGTGTCACCGTCGAGCGCAAGGCTGTGACCGCGCTCGCCGGCACCGTAAAAGCGTCCGGGCATACCGGGCACAAGAGTAAGCACACGCTCGTTGCCGGCGGTTTCGCGCATACCGTCGTCGCTAAGCAGGATACCGCTTTCAGCGCCGAATACCACCGCACCGCTTTCAGCATCGACGGTAGCCGTCAGCCCTGAAGGAAGCGTCATGACTGCCGATTCAGGACCTAAAGATAATGTACCTTCACATTTATTTCGCGGCATCACTACGGCCTGTGTTACGGCGGCGGTTTCTCCCGGCGCGGTATTTGTCACATGGATTATAAAATCGTCAACGGCTCTTACCGTAACTCTACGGCCGTCGGCGGCAATTGCCGTGACCGTACAGTTGTCACTGTCAACCGTGACAGCCGCCCTTGACGTGACTGCAACTGCCAGCATCATCACCGGCAATATGGCTGCCGTGATTTTCATTTTTACATTCATCGATTTATGGCTTTAATTAATAGAGACATGCAAATATACGAATTTTAATGTATCTTTGTGATGTTAACCATATAATCAAGCGATTTAAAGATGAAAAAAATTTTGTTTCTATTCCTTGCCGCCGGTGTGTTCACTTTCATAGCGGCTGCATGCACACAGAAGAAAAAGTCAGAAAAAGCTCAGGCTTCCGCCGACAGCACCTTTACCACCGTAAAACAGCCCGAATGGAGCCGCAACGCGGTAATCTACGAAGTCAATCTGCGCCAATACACCGACAGCGGCACAATAACGGCATTTGACAGGGAGCTTCCACGCCTAAAAGAACTCGGCGTCGACATATTGTGGTTCATGCCCGTATATCCTATATCACAGGACGGTAAAAAAGGGGAGCTCGGCAGCTACTATGCCGTGCGCGACTACAAGGCATTTAATCCTGAGTTCGGCACTATAGAACAATTTAAAAACACCGTAAAAAAAGCCCATGACCTCGGCATGAAAGTCATACTCGACTGGGTGCCCAACCATACAGGCCGCGACAACGCTTGGGTCAGCGAACATCCCGAATGGTATGCAAAAAATGAAGCGGGCGAGATGTACGGACCCTATGACTGGACCGACGTCTACAAACTCGACTACGACAACAATGATATGCGTGCCGCTATGGTCGACGCGTTCAAATTCTGGCTCACAGAGGCCGATGTCGACGGTTTCCGGTGCGACGTGGCCGGCGAAGTGCCCACCGACTTCTGGGACAAGACCCGTCCGCAACTCGACTCCGTAAAGGAAGTATTCATGCTTGCCGAAGCAAGCAAACCCGAGCTACAGAAAAACGGCTTCAACATGGGCTACAACTGGCCTATGAAAGACCTCTTCAGCGAAATAGCCGCCACCGCAGGCCAATATACATTCAAGGACGCACAAGGCAACATGCGCACGTTCCCTAAAAAACATGCCGTGGACATAGACTCGCTGCTTTCCTTGCAGGACCTCGAATATCCACGCGACACCTACCTGATGAATATGATAACCAACCATGACCTCAACTCATGGGAGGGCACCGAACAGGAGCGTCTCGGCAATCTAACCGACGCGTTTGCAGTGCTCAGCTACACGCTTCCGGGCATGCCGCTCATCTATACCGGCCAAGAGACGGGCCTCAACCGCGCCCTCGAGTTTTTCAAAAAGGACACTCCCCCCACATGGGAACCCCGCAACAGCTACTTCGAATTTTACAAGAAACTCAATCACCTGAAACATACACAGCCCGCTCTGCAGGCAGGTATAAACGGGGGTGAAATGGTTCGCTATCCAACAACCGACAACAATCTGTACATATTCAGCCGCGCCGTCGACAATACATGTGTATATGTATTTGTCAATCTCGGCAATGAAAATGCCGAAGTAAAATACACCGGCAACGCTCCCGCACCCAACGAAACCACTATAAACTTCTTTACCGGTGCGACTGAAGCATTTCCCTCGTCGCTCATGCCGGGCGAATACAAAGTCTACGTAAACAGATAGTCACGTATAACACGCTCCATAAAACGGCTCACCCTCTTTCGGCTATGGTCAGAAGAGGGTGAGTTGTGTATCAAGCAACCTGAATGACATACGGTGATAAGGCGAAGGTCCGTAATCGGCTATGGCCTCACGGTGATCCTTGGTCGGATAGCCCTTGTTGACATTCCATCTATATTGCGGATACTCCTCGTGTATGCGGCGCATAAACTCGTCGCGGTGGGTTTTGGCAAGTACTGAAGCGGCCGCTATATTGCCGTAGCGTCCGTCGCCTTTCACAAAAGTCTCATAAGGAATGTCTTTGTAAGGAGTGAACCGGTTTCCGTCCACAACTATGGCCCCGGGCACATCGGACAGCGCCTCTACAGCGCGGTGCATGGCGAGTATGGAGGCACGCAATATGTTTATCTCATCAATTTCGGCGGCATCTACCACGCCTACGGCCCAAGCTACAGCCTCGGCCTCTATTATCGGACGCAGTATGTCGCGTCGACGCTCTGTAAGCTGCTTGGAGTCATTGAGAAAAGGATGTCGGAAGTCATCGGGCAATATAACGGCGGCAGCATATACAGGTCCGGCAAGACATCCTCGCCCGGCCTCGTCGCAACCCGCTTCATTGCGTCCGGCTATATAACATGCAGGAAGTGCTATCGGTGTCATCTATGCTCACTAATATACGTTGCGATGCAACAATGTATTAATTCTCGACCTAAGCTCTTTCATGGAAAACGGCTTCAGTATGTAATCGTCGGCACCGTTGTCAAGTCCGTCTATAACTTCGCTTTCATCGCTAAGACTCGCACAGAATATAAGAGGAGTACGTGACGTGGCCTTGTTCTGTTTAAGATACTGCGCCACCTTTATTCCACTCAATCCGTCCATCGTTATGTCTATGAGAAAGAGGTCGTACAATGTGAAATCGGCGTCCAGTGCGTCATCTGCATTGTTGAACACAGATACGATAAAACCGTCCGCTTCAAGATTGTAACGTATCAACTCACATATCAACGGGTCTTCATCGGCAATGAAAATCCGCTTGGGTGTGTCCTGCAATACTTCCGTTTTGCGAGAATGTGATATAGTCTTAGGCATTTTCTTCATGAATGAATCCACATGAGGGCCTTGAGCCGTCATAAATGTGCTATGTTAATAACACAAAAATAGATACAGCCTTTAACTAAATCAAACTCCGGTAACATGATTGTAGCACCACAAGGATATTTAACCGTTCTTCAATGATATCGTAACAACGGCAACATCATTGCCACTCCTTTGTAAAGATATCAGATAGCATGACGGCGGAAATGATCGCGTATGGTATCGACTACATTTATTATATAGTCGCCCATCTTCTCAAGGTCATTTATGATGTCCATATAGTAGATACCCGACTGATACTCGTATACGCGGTTGTTGATGTTCTCCACATTGTTGGAGCGCAACTGATTGCGCAGATTGTTGATTTCACGCTCTTTGTTGTAAGATCGTATTATGTCGACCTCGCGCACCTTCTCTACATCGCCGAGGAGTATGAGCATGTCGGCCATAGCCTCCTTTACATAACCGAACATGGTGTCGATATTGCGGTAAATCAGCTCGTCAAACTCCACACTGCTCTCCTGCTTGCGAAGCAATATCTTGGCGCATCCGAAACAGCTGTCTGCTATACTCTCGATTTCACTGACAATGTTGAGCATGGCTGCTATATGAAGCTTACCTTCATTAGACAGGCGTCCTTCTGCACACCGGTTGAGATAGTTGGCTATCTCAATCTCCATACGGTCGGAAATCTCCTCATATTTTTCAAGCCGCGAGAACAGTTGCGAGAACTCCTCGCTCTTCTCTTTGGCATGTATAAGCGACTCCGCCATAGATATCATGCGGTTGACACGCTGCGCGTATACCGTCATCTCCTTCTCGGCCTGAGCTATATTCAGCTCCGAGGCACTCAACAGACCTCCGGATATAAACTTGAGCTGAAACTCCTCATCCTCCTTGTGCTTGACAGGCACAAGTTTTTCGACAATCTTCACATATACTCCCGTAAGCCATATCATTATAGACAGGTTTATGAGATTGAACACAGTGTGAAACATCGACATACCGAACGACACACTGAACTGCATGGTGGCTATACGGGCGAGCACGGGATGTTCGCCGGGCAGACTCCCGTCAAACAGGCTGTTGTAAAGCTGCGGATCAGTGGCTTCCAGATTATTGACAAAAGCAAACAATGACTCGGGATTGCCCTGCCCCATGGCTTCGGTAATCCAAACATTAAGATTGACAAACGGATAGAATACACACATCGTCCACAGCACACCCAGCATATTGAAAAGCAAATGCCCCATGGCCGTACGTTTTGCGGCCACATTTCCGCTCATTGAAGCAAGCAGCGGGGTTATCGTGGTACCGATGTTGCTGCCGAGAACCACGGCACATCCGAGGTCAAACGTAATCCACCCCTTTGTACACATGATAAGCACGATGGCAAACGTAGCTGCCGACGACTGTATGATAGCCGTCACTATTATGCCGACAAAAAGAAAAAGCAATACCGAAAGATAGCCCATCGAGGCATAGCGTTCAAGAAACGCAAACATATCGGGATTGCTCTGCAGGTCGGGAACATAGTTGCTTATCATGTTGAGCCCCATGAACAGGAACGAAAATCCTATAAGAAACTCACCGATGGACTTTGTACGGCTCCTCTTGCTGAAAAGCAACGGCACTGAACATGCTATAAGCGGCAATATGAAGACCGACGTATCGACCTTGAAGCCGAACAGCGCTATAATCCAAGCGGTGAACGTCGTGCCTACATTGGCGCCGAATATGACTGCCATTGACTGGCCGAGCGTCATAAGGCCGGCGTTGACAAAACTTACCACCATCACGGTGGAAGCCGATGAACTCTGAATAAGTGCTGTAATGGCAATTCCGGTGAGAGTTCCCGTAAAGCGGTTACGGGTCATTGCCGACAGGATGTTGCGCAGACGGTCGCCCGCGGCTTTCTGCAGCCCTTCGCTCATTACCTTCATACCGTAAAGGAACAAGCACACAGAGCCAAGGAGAGCTAAAAAGTCGAAAAATGTATAGTTCATTACTGTGGTAAAATGGAGTCCGTTTTACGGAGACAAAGTTATAACAAATCTTTTGCATTTTATAAATATTGTCAATATATTTTAATGATGAACATAACCGCGACAAAAGGCGTTTCAAATTAAAAATCGTAAATTTTTTATGTTATGAGATTTAAAGTATTATCATGTCTGCTTGTATCGGCGGTTCTCTTCGGGGCGTCAAAGTCCGATGCCTGTTCACGTATATTATATGTAGGCGACACTACATCCGCTTCAGGTGAAGATGTGCTCCGCATAGTAGGACGTTCACTTGACTGGAAAACGCCTATACCCACCAACTTGTATGTATATCCGCGCGGCATGTTCAAGAAAGGCGATGACAAACCCGGAGCGGTCACATGGACATCAAAATACGGCGCCGTATATGCCGTGGGATATGACGGCGGCATAACCGAAGGCATGAACGAAAAGGGACTCGTGATCAACGGACTGTTCTGCAAAGGCACCGTATATGCCAACGAACAGACGGCAGGACGCCCGGGAATGTCGCTGTCCATGTTTGTCGGATGGCTCCTCGACATGAACGCCACTACCCCCGAAGTGGTCAAAGTACTCAAAGAACACAATTTCAGCATATCGGGAGCCACTTTTGACGGCGGCACAGTGTCAACACTCCATTGGGGCATAACCGACGCGCAAGGCCGGTGCGCCATACTCGAGTTTGACCACGGCACCGTAAAAGTTTATGAGGGGCAGGACATGCCGGCCATGACCAACGATCCGCAGTTTCCTTCAATGACAGCGATCAACGATTATTGGCAGAAAGTGGGTGGAGCCAACATGCTTCCGGGCACTGTGAAGAGTCCCGACCGCTTCGTGCGCGGATACTTCTTCCAAGAGCATGTTGAGAAGACCAACGACCTGAATACGGGTCTGGCCATAATCCGCAGTATAATGGCCAACGTATCGGTGCCTTATCTTTATACGGTACAGACCGAAGCCAATGTATCATCGACCCAATGGCGTTCTTATGCGGACCTGCGCGACTGCCGCTACTACTTCGACATAGCCACCAACTTAGGCATATATTACATAGACCTTAAAAAGTGCGATCTGCGCAAAGGCGCCCCGGTACTGCGTTTCGACACCTCAAAAACTACGGATGCAATAGGCGATATTACTCCATTATTAGTAAAACATGCGCCTTTTACACCCATGTATTAAATAAATTTATTTACTTTGCATACCGTTTGCCATGCGGCACAGCCGCCATGGGTACTATCACTATCACTCAATTGATTTAAGTGCACATACTGCGCGTTGTAATAATACTGTTGATGTCGTCGGCTTCACTCGCCCTTGGCGCGACCGAGGCCGACAGCATCATGCCCGTATCAGGGCCAAAACATTCCGGCAACTGGATAAAGCAACTGGTTGACAACGGTTTCAAGCTGCATGACCCGTCAATCAATTACCCGCGATTCGCACGCTTCTGCCTGAAAGTCTACGACTGGGGCGACCGCACGTTCAATTCCTACGACTCGACCTACGTGGTATCGACCGGGAAGAACTGGAAAATCACCGGTAAAAGCTATAACTGGGCTGAAAGCTACTTCATGCAGTTTACCGGCAACACACGCCTGCACATGATATCGGAGATATACAGCGACATAGGAGCGTCAATCGGTTTCATGGCAGTGAACGTAGGCCATACCTTCAATGCCAACGACCTGTTCGGAAATCCCGTAGCCTCACGCAAAAACTGGGACTACAGTTTCACAAGCGCGCTGTTTGCCGCTTCGATAAACTACACATCGACCGATGGAGGAGTACGCATAACAAAATTCGGCGATTTCAACCTGCAAGGTCACTCGTTTGACTTCAACAGTGTCAAACAGGAGACCACCAGCGCCAACATGTACTACTTCTTCAACCACAGGAAGTACTCACAGGCGGCAGCCTACTGCTACTCGAAGTATCAGCTCAAAAGCGCCGGTTCACTTATAGTGGGGCTAAACTTCAACAAGCAGAACATAGACCTCGACTTCTCGGCTCTGCCATCGGACATGCTCACATACCTGCCGGGAAAGCATGACCGCTATACTTTCCACTACAAAGACTATAATATCATATGCGGATACGCCTACAACTGGGTGTTGCACCCGCGGCGCTGGCTTGTCAACGCCACGGTGCTCCCGGCCATAGGCTACCGACACACCTATGAAAATTCAACCGACGGTAAAAAGGACATGTTTTCGACCAACGTCACCGGCTTGTTTTCGGTTGTCTATAATCACCGAAGCCTCTTCGCCTCGCTGACCGGACGCTTTGACGGCAACATTTATTTCGGCAGTTCATACACATTCATGAACTCCATCGAATCGCTCAGTCTCGTAGTAGGCGCCCGGTTCTGACACAACGGTCAGAGCGAAACCGAGATTCCGGCATTGATGCAGCGCGGCAAAGCCGGACCGTATATATAGCCAGAGTCACGTGTCGGACCTATATCGAAATCGTCCTGATATGAATTAAATATGTTGCTCACTCCTGCCGATACATCGAACGTGACTCGGTTTAATATCTTGAATGTATAGGTCAGTTTCAGCGAAGCGTCGAAAAAATCAGGTGTTCGCACGGCCACATCGACAAGTGTGCCCGAACCGGCGAGATGCTGTACGGTCATCGGTCCGGTATAAGTAGCTGACAACGTGGCCTTGAGCTGACGAACTATCTCGACATTGGCTGTAAGATAGCCATACAGGTCCGGTGTACGGAACATGCGTTTTTCACCCGGCACATCAGGATTGTCGCTCCACACCTCGGGATGCTTGTAGCGGCTACGTTGCCACGTAAGCCCGCACTGCAGATCGAAACGGCTTGAAAAGAACGCCTTAGCCTCGACATTGACACCCGCCACACGAGCGCCCGAACCGTTGTAACGTTCAAGTACGGCATTGCCGGCGGCATCGGGCTCCTCAAGCTGACGCAGAGCAAAGACATCGCGCAGGTCTGTATAAAAACCCTCTACAAGCAGATTGGTCTGAACATTGCCGAAACGATGATACAGATCAGCCGATGCACTGACACTGCGGGAACTCTCTTCTTTAAGTCCGGCGGCAAGCACCGTCACCACACGCTCACCGCCCACAATAGCCACATGAAAGTCCTCATCGTAGGCCTGAGGCGAGCGGAAGCCTGTCGAATACGACAGCCTGAAGTTAAGGTTGTCGTCAGGATTGTAACGTATATTGACTCTCGGTGAGATGACCGGGTCACTGATAAGCGAGTGCTTGTCGACACGTGCACCTACAAGAAAGCCCCACCTGCTGTTGCGCCACTCGTTCTGAAGATATCCGCTGTATATATGTACTTTCTGCAGTATGTCATGATCATAGCCCAAAGTGACGTCATGAAGGCGATTGAACGAGTACTCCACACCGGCCACAAGTTCCGAAGGCATGAATATGAACCGGTCGAAAGGATGAGTCCATTGCGCTCCCGAAGTGACAACGATGTCGGAGGTACGTCCGTAAGCGTCAGGATCCATATCGGATCCGTAATAGCTCTGACGACGGGTATTCTGCATGGCCCCGAATACAGACACATGATCACGGCGGTTAGCGGGCCATATGTCAAAAGTGGCTTCAACGGCATGGATGTCATGGTCAGCCTGCTCCGCGATCATGGCCATATGGGGCGGCTGGTCCAGATTGTCGCCGCCGCGACGGTACTCACTCGTGTTGTGGTACTCAAGTGACAGGCGGCTTATGTCGGACGGACGCACAAAAGCACGTGCTCCGACGGTGCGTGTTTTCAGTTGCGCTATCTCGGTGAACCCGTCGGAGTTATCGTCATAGCCGTCGCGGTACCGCGACTGTCCGTATATGAATATACCGGCCTTGTTGTTATCGGTCACAACCGAGGCATTAAGCGTCGTGTTGTTGTCAAGCGCCCCCGAAAGGCCTATCGACGACAAGGTGTGGGCCACGCGGGCCGAGTTGGTCATAGGGTCCTTCGTGATGATGTTGATAGTACCGCCTATCGCCGAAGAGCCAAACAGCGCGGAGCCTCCGCCACGCATCACCTCGACGCGCTCAATCATATTGGCAGGTATCTGTTCAAGCCCGTAAACACCGGTCAATGCCGAAAACACAGGCCTTGAGTTCATCAGTATCTGCGAGTAGTGCCCGTCAAGACCGTTTATGCGCACCTGTGTGAAGCCGCAGTTCTGGCAATCGTTTTCGACACGTACACCGGGCTGGAAGTTAAGACCGTCGGCAAGCGAGCATGCTCCGACCGTTTCAAACAACTTACCCGTAATGACATTGACCAATGCCGGGCTCTCCCGTCGCCTCACCTCGCTCTTGGACGAGGTCACCACTACCTGATCGAGCATAAACGCATCGGGGACCACGCTGAAGTTAGCCTCTACGGTACGGTCCTTGACTACACGCACGTCAAGTGTCACGGTCTTATATCCTGTGAAGACGGCTTCAAGGGTATAGTCGCCCGGAGCAAGGTCGCGAAACACATAATGCCCCGAGGCATCGGTAAGTGTCGCTAATTTTGTGTCAAGTATCCTGACATAATAGAAAGGCATGTGTTCGCCTGTCTCTGCATCGACCACATGGCCGCTTATATTGGCATCTGTGACTGCAGCTCCTGAGGTAGCCGCAATCATGCCGAGGCAGCCCTGCGCCACAGCACAGGCCGCCACAAAAAGTTTTTTGAACATGATTTTGTGTGAAAAGTTGATGAATAGATGTCTACAAAACGGGGAGAGGTATCTATTCAATCACGGGAGGACCCCGGAGAGTGTATGCACCGGCACATGCAAGGCTGAAAGATTGTATGTCGCGACATACAAGTTCACTACACTGCACATACGCGCCGTCCACAACAACCGCCGATGTGCTTTCCATCGATGCGGCCGAGGCATTGAACTGAGCCACAAGGTCGAGCGATACGGACGAATGGGCGTGATGGCCCGACGGCATGTAAGGATGTGAGTGGGTGACCGTGCGGCCGTCGTCAGAGATATGAGAGTGCATGAACACGGTGTTTGAGAACACGAAGTTCACAAACACGCATAATAGAAGCGTACTGAGCAAGCGGTTCACTCTCATTTTCACGCTGCAAAGTTAAGGATTTTTCCTCAAACAAGCCTTATGGGAGCATATTTGTGCACGAAAGGGCATAATCACGGGATTTTTCGTTAAATTTGCCGTATAATTCAACGACTATGAAGAAATTTCTGAAAAGCAAGTCGGCACTTGCCTGTGTCATCTCGGTTCTAATAATGGCGGCTGTGTCGCTGGTATACTTCTATCCCGACGTGTTTGAAGGCAACGGCCTTATGCAACACGACGTACAGCAGGGCATAGCGCTCAGCCATGAGGTAAACCAATACAAAGCCGAAACCGGCGAGACATCATGGTGGACCAACTCCCTTTTTTCAGGCATGCCCACTTTCCAGATAACCCCGTCCTACTCGTCCAACAGCCTCATACGGTTTGCCGGCGACCTCTTCCGCCTGTGGCTTCCGTCACCGGCCGGGTTGCTGTTCATGATGATGGCGGGCTTCTTCATACTGCTGATGTCTATGAAAGTCAGGTGGTATCTGGCCCTTCCGGGAGCCATAGCATACGGCTTTTCATCGTACTTCATAATAATCATAGGGGCAGGCCATATATGGAAGTTCATAACTCTCGCCTACATACCGCCCACCATAGCCGGCATGGTGCTGTGCTACAGAGGCAAGTATCTTGCGGGAGGCGCTACCGCCGCACTCTTTGCCATGCTCCAGATATCGGGCAACCATATCCAGATGTCATACTACTTTCTCATGGTAGTGGCCGGCTTCTTCATAGCTTACGGCATAATACTGTTTCGCCAAGGAAAAGGACGACGCTGGTGGAAGGCCAACGCAGTGCTCGCTGTGGCGGCGGTGCTCGCTGTGGCGGCCAACAGCCCCAACCTTTATAATACATACAAGTATTCCAAGGAGAGCATGCGCGGCACGCACAGCGAATTGTCCGACGGCGGCAACGGAGCAAGCGTCAATTCCGCAGGAGGCTTGAACAAGGACTACATAACGGCTTGGAGCTATGGAAAGAGCGAGACCTTCTCGCTGCTCATACCCAACGTCAAAGGCGGAGCAACAATAAAGCCCGAGAAAGGTGGCAACAAACTGCTTGCCCTGTCGGAAACGGATGCGGCAGAAGAGTTGCAGAAGTCGGGAGCCATAAGCGGCGATACGGCGGCCTATCTGCAGCAGCTGCCTCAATACTTCGGCGACCAGCCTATGACCAACGGCCCTGTATATGTGGGCGCGCTTATAATGGCTCTGTTTATCTTGGGCTGCATAATAGTCAAAGGTCCTATAAAATGGATGCTGCTTATCGTCACCATACTGTCAATAGCGCTTTCTTGGGGACACAACATGATGTGGCTCACCGACCTGATGATAGACCACATGCCTATGTACAACAAATTTCGTACGGTGGCAAGTATACTCGTGGTGGCTGAGTTCACAATACCTCTGCTCGCCATGCTTGCTCTTAAAGAGCTTGTAGACCACCGCAACGAGTGGCAACGGTTCAAAACCCCCATATTCATATCGTTCGGACTATGTCTTGCCATATGTGCCCTCGGCATAGCCGCGCCTTCGGTATTCGGCTCATATCTTAGCGCTCAGGAACACGAGGCCTATGTGGTGGGCGGCATAGCACAGCAGTATCCACAACTGTTCTCGGCCATACAGAGCGTAAGAATGTCGATGGTCTCTGACGACGCGTTGCGCAGCTTCCTCATCGTAGCTGCCGGAGCATGTTGTATATTCCTCTTCTTCACCAAGAAGATTGACCTGAAAGTGATGTTTGTATTGATTACGGTCATAATACTCGGCGACCTGTATTCGGTCAACAAACGCTACCTCGATACCGACAGTTTTGTGGCGCAGCGGCTTACTCATGACGAGCCGTTCCCCCTCACTGCCGCCGACCGTCAGATACTCGCCGACACCGCTATGAACTACAGGGTGATGGATATACCGCGGTTTGCCGAGGCCGCCCCATCTTATCGCCATAAGGCTATAGGCGGATATCATGCGGCCAAACTGACACGTTATCAGGACATGATAGACCGTCACCTCGGCAACTTCCAGTCGGGCAACGTAAGCCAAGCCGACATGAACGTGCTCAATATGCTCAATGCCAAATACATCGTGACAGGCGACGACAAAGCTTTTGTCAATCCTGACGCACTGGGCAACGCATGGCTCGTGGACCGCATAATATATGTAGACGGCGCCGATGATGAACTGGGTGCGCTTGACAGCATAAACCCGGCGACTACAGCCGTCAGCGACAACAAGTTTAAGGATATGCTCGGCACATCAGTAGCTCCGAAAGAGCCGGGCGACACCATATATGAGACGACATACGCTCCCAACCGGCTCACCTACAGCGTCAACACTGCGCGCGGAGGAGTGGCGGTGTTTTCGGAAGTCTACTTCCCATGGGGCTGGAAAGCCTCGGTCGACGGCAAAGAAGTGCCTGTGGCAAGAGTGGATTATCTGCTGCGCGCCATAAAGGTTCCTGCAGGCAAGCATGTGGTGGACATGCGGTTCGAACCCGGCTCCATAAGCTCTACCACGACAATAGCATATATAGCCATAATACTTATATATCTGTCGGTACTTGGAGCCATGGCTCTTTATTTCTTCCCCATGAAACGCTCCCGAAAATGAAACCGTTAAGATTGTACATGAACTCGCTGAGCCGCTACAAGCGGAGCAAAGGCTTCGGCATACACTCGCCGTTTGCCTACCGCTTCATCACGCGGGTGCTGCACGAGCGGTTGCCATATTATGCGTACTCCGAGATTATGCTCAGGCGGCATATGTCGCTCAACCTTGCCCGCAACATAGCAAGACATCCGCGGGTGATATCAATGAAAAACGCCAAACTGCTGTTTCGCATCGCAAACTTCTTCAATCCGGCGGCTATACTGCAGATAGGCACCTCTTACGGAGTATCGACGACGGCACTGCTTGACGTGTCATCAGGCTCCGGGCTCGTAATATATCCCGGCCTTTCGGCTCATCCTGACGTTTATGATAAGGTGACACACCGTTATGGCAACCGCATAACACCGTGCGGAAGCATTGCGGAAGCGACATCGACATATTTTGACATGCTAAGCGACGATAAAAGTCCGTTTATACTCATCAACTCCATTGACAGCGAAGATGAGAAAGACAGGCTTCACAGTTTTGTGCTCGACATGCTCGGACGCAACGGCACGGTCATACTGCGCAACCTCACCAAATCGCGGCTGATCGCCGACCTGCTTTCATCGCTTGACGGCGCTCTTGACCACGGCATGACCTTCACCAACGGCAATATCGCGGTAATCGTGGGATACAGCCATTTGCCAAGGCAGAGCTTTCTTCTATGGTATTGACGTATGACAACACGTGTCTTAACCGACTGGGACAAACTGACTGATGCCTACGGAGCATATCTGATGCTCGAAAAAGGGCTCTCCGACAATACACGCGAGTCTTACATCGACGACGTGAACAAACTGAAAAAATATGTCGGTAAAGAGCCCGAATTACTACGCGACATCACCCTTGACTCTCTGCATAATCTCGTGGCCGAACTTCACGACTTGGGCATAGCTCCGTCATCACAGGCACGTATCATATCGGGCCTAAAGTCATTTTTCCGTTTTCTGATAATCGAAGGTTACATTGAGGAAAATCCGACGATACTGCTCGAGACGCCGCGCATGGGACGCCATCTGCCCGAAATACTGACCGTTAACGAAATAGACCAGATGATAAGCTGCATCGACATGTCAGCACCCGAAGGACAGCGCAACCGGGCCATAATGGAGACCCTTTACGGGTGCGGATTGCGAGTAAGCGAGCTGGTGAATCTTGACACGGCACACGTGTTTCTTGACGAACAGTACATTATCGTCAGAGGAAAAGGCGGAAAGGAGCGCATGGTACCCATGTCGGAAGTGGCGGTCAGCGAAATACGGTTATATCTGGAAGAGCGGGCGGATCTTGACATAAAGCCCGGCGAGGAGGGCTACTTGTTTCTGAACCGCCGCGGACGTCACCTGACAAGAGTCATGATTTTTTACATCATCAAGAAGCTTTGTGAACTTGCCGGAATAAGAAAGACCATAAGCCCCCACTCGCTGCGGCACTCGTTTGCCACACATCTGCTTGAGGGCGGAGCCAATCTAAGAGCCATCCAGCAGATGCTCGGCCATGAATCGATAGCCACCACAGAGATATACCTCCACATGGACCGACGGCTGCTGCGGCAGGAGATTCTGCTCCATCATCCACGAAACATGCGCGGCTAAACGCCCCGACACTCACACCATGGCACACGACGCCTGACCGCTCATCCCGACAATGCAGCGGTTATCAAAAACAATACCATATTTTGTCCTGACCAGCAGCAACTTAAAAATTCGTTGTAGAAATCATTTTTTTTATATATCTTTGTCGCCCATTTACTAAACCGATCAGCATTATGACAAAAAGCAAAGTTTACACTTGTACAGGCGACACAGGCGCCACTTCACTCGTGGGCGGCGTTCGCGTAAAGAAAACCGACATCCGCATCGAGGCTTACGGCTCGGTCGATGAACTCAACGCCAATATAGGCGTACTTGTGGCAATCCCTAATCTGCAGCCTGAATATGTTGACCTTCTGCGCCGCATCCAGAACAAACTTTTCAATATAGGCTCTTATCTCGCCACTCCCAATCCGACCAACGCCATAACCGAGTGCCGCGGTCTTTCACATGATGACATAGAGCGTCTCGAACACTACATTGACATAATGGATGCCGAGTTGCCGCGTCTTAATACTTTCGTACTCCCCGGCGGCACCCACCGTTCGGCTGTAGCCCATGTATGCCGCACCATGTGCCGCCGCTGCGAACGCCGCATAGTAGCCCTCGCCGACACCACATATGTCGACCCCAATGTGCTCAAATTCGTCAACCGTCTCAGCGACTTCCTCTTTGTTTTTGCACGTTTTAACAATGTTGCCAACCAGTTTGATGAAATATTGTGGGACAAAGATTGTTAATTAGAATTCAAGACAACATTATAAACTAAAAACACGCTCATAATCATGTATTGGACATTGGAATTGGCATCAAAGCTCGAGGATGCACCTTGGCCCGCCACAAAAGAAGAACTTATCGACTATGCGATGCGTTCGGGCGCTCCGCTTGAAGTAATCGAAAACCTTCAGGAAATGGAAGACGAAGGCGAAACCTACGAATGCATGGAGGACATATGGCCCGACTACCCCAGCAAAGAAGACTTCTTCTTCAACGAGGAGGAGTATTGAGCTTCTGAAATTCACATAAGACACTAGATACCAGCCATATAAACAGTTGTAATTTGTTTGTATGGCTGGTGTTTTATAGTCTCAGACGGCAAAATTTGTTTGTATAATTGAGGAGAAAAGTACTTTTGTTTGTATATAATTAATTGCAATTATGCACATTCTCAATAGAGGAGGAATATCATCTGTCTTAAAACTTTTTAATTTCGATGTGTCGGATTCTTGCCCATATTGAATTGTATCTTTGTGCATTAGAAATTTTAAGATGATGAAACATAAGGCCATATTCATACGCGATGATAACGGAACAGAAGTCTCAGCTCAGTCACCAGTGATAGTGTCGGCGAGCAGGGGTACCGACATTCCGGCATTTTATGCCGACTGGTTTTTCCGTCGACTTGAAAAGGGTTATGTCAGGTGGCGGAATCCTTTCTCGGGGCAGGATAGTTATGTTTCATTCGAGAATACACGTTTTATTGTTTTCTGGTCGAAGAATCCTGCTCCGCTGTTGCCATATCTGCCTATGCTTAAGGAGCGAGGGATTGGCTGTTATATCCATTTTACGCTTAATGATTACGAGGCTGAAGGGCTGGAGCAGAATGTCCCTCCGTTGTCACAGAGGATAGAAACATTCCGTCGTGCAGTTGAAGCTCTCGGCCGAGGAGCCGTGGTATGGCGTTTTGACCCACTCATTCTCACAGATAAAATCAATATTGACACTCTTCTTGAGAAAATCGCACATATCGCCAATGCCTTGACCGGCTATACAGAAAAACTCGTTTTCAGTTTCGCTGACATTGAGTCATATAAAAAAGTATCGCGAAATCTAAGGCAAAGCTGTATCAATTATCGCGAATGGGATGAAGAGTCTATGTGCGAATTCGCATCGCGACTTTCGACGAAGAACCATGATAACTGGAATCTCAGACTCGCGACGTGCGCCGAACGCATTGACCTTTCAGAATATGGAATAGGGCACAATCGCTGCATCGACCCTGAATTGATAAGCCGTCTTACACCTCATGATGCCATTTTGCAAAACTTCCTTTATAACGCCAAGACTGACAATGGGCAGCGAAAGGCATGCGGCTGTATCCTCTCAAAAGACATCGGCGCATACAACACCTGCCCGCACGGATGCCTCTACTGCTATGCCAACACATCTTCTGCCTCGGCATTTGCAAATTATAAGGAATTCGCCACAAATCCTCTTACTGACTTAATAATCTGAACTATGAACTACACACCAAACATTCGAAAATCTGCACAAACCTTTGCCAATGTATTGCTAAAGGCAAAGGAGTGGTTTGCCTCGCTTTCAAAAACAGAGCAGCAAAAGCTTATTGACGAATTAGAGCACGGAGCAGGTCTCCTTACTAATATTCGTCAACTAAATGCCTACATAGCCAAGTATGGCGAAATTCATCAAGCCAAATTGCTTCATGCATACGAGAAGATACCATCTAAAGTTTGGTACGAAGGCGGCATTACTGTCATTGATTATGGCTGCGGTCAAGGCATTGCTGAAATGGTTTTGTCAGATTATATGGCTTCGAGGTATGTTGATAATGACCACATCAAAGGTTTTATCCTCATTGAACCTTCACGCACAAATCTACAACGATGCATCGGCCATGTAAATGCGTTCTTTAGTGAATCAAAAATATCAGCCGTTTGTAAAAAGGATAACCAAATAAATAAAGATGACATCAATCCGGAATCCACAACCGTCATTCATCTTTTTTCCAATGTAATAGACTTAGATGATTTTGATGGCAATGCTGTTTTATCGGTGTTAAACGAAGATAAATCCCATAATAACATAATCGTATGTGTGAGCCCTTATTATCAGGAAGCAACACGCGGTAAGAGAATAAAAGAGTTTGGCGACAAACTTCAAGGGTATTCATTGGTATACAAATTAGAGAAGCACACTGATGATTGGGATAAGCCTTATAGTTGCCAGATATATATCTTTGTCAGCTCGTATTACTGACAACCTATGCCCCGATTTGTTTGTATGGGAATATTCCGGACAGGCGTTTTATGACCTCAAATGGCATAATATGTTTGTATTTAGGTCGGTTAGCAAGGGTTAAATAACTGAAATACAGCGTTAAAGCCATTCTTCAACGAGGAGGAGTATTGATCTAAAACCTCCTCGATTTTAAGATATAAATAACTTAAATACAGGCGATTGGCAAGCAACAAAATAAACTTGTCAATCGCTTTTTATATCCTTTCACTGCAAAATAAACTTGTCTATTTTCATTCGTAAAGTCCAACACAAAATCATCCGAAGACCTCGCAAGAAACTTAATTTCGACTCTCCTAAAAATGCTTTCTTCCGACAAATCCCTAATTTTGCACTTGCCAGTTGAGAGTAGGCATTGTTAATGGCTTTAAAAATATTTACTTATTTATTTGCATTAGTTAATTCATTTGAATATATTTGTATATTATTGCTCGCAATTCAGAAGTAGATTTAATTTAACCAACGAATAACCAATCCTTTATGAAAAAACTTTCATTCCTTGTACTATCTATAGTCATGTCATTACTGTCCAATGCAGCAATAACTCAAGCCAACATGAGTCCGAGCACAAACGGCAGCTATGTTTTCACATGCTATGGTGAAGACGGACAGATATCGCTTCAATTGTCGCTATACCCCGATTTCAGCCGCGCCACAACCGCAAAGATGATACAAGCAAGCGACAATCGGCTGCGCCATACAATGACCCTGAAACCCTCGCACCTCACATCGGGCAGATACTATTGGCGCGTCATCAACTTCGCCACAGGCTCATATGCACCCCAAAAAGACAAATGGACATACTTCGACTTTACCGGTACGGCAAAAGAGAATATACCCGACCTGACTCTAAAGGACGAAACGGCACACGAAACCTTCAAACCCGACACAGACACCGACATAAACATCACCTCACTATGGCTGCGGTCGTTTAATCTCGGCAACAACATATTCAAATCAATCGACCACCCCAACAGCAACAACGCACAAATAAACGAGACCTACAATCACGGTGCGGTAGTACGCAACGGCATCATCTACATAAACCGCGGCAGTCTGTCAACCTCGGGCTGGGTACTCGACAAGACGCGAGTGTGGCTCGAACGTTACGACCTCAAGACCGGGAAAGAGCACAAACTGCTGCTCGTACGCGCTCCCGGAGGAGGCGACTATCCGGCAAAAGAGGTGATGCCGTGGATACGCGAGGATGCCGACGGCACCATATACTTCACGACATCGCGCCTCAATAACGGAGCGCCGAGGCGAGTGACAATCTACACCATAGACCTTGACGGCATAACAGCCGACACCGACGAGGTGACCGCCCGCGAAATAAAAACACTGACAATGCCCGAGGGTTTCGACCAAGGAGGCTTCTTCACCGTCGACGGCAGCATAGCCTCCGGAGAATACACGTTATGGAGCATACCCGAAAACTTCTACGTGGACACCAAAGCAACGGGCTTCACCGTACACCGATGGAACATAAAAGGCAGCTCGGTAAAGCACGCCAAGGCCTCTATGCCCGATATAAAATGGCTTACTCCCGACCTGAATGACTTCAACGGTTTCGGCTTGGCGCGCGTATATCCGGTCGACGACGAGTACTTCTACATGCACACGGGGCGTACGGCCCCTGCCGGACCCACGATGTCGGTCATGCTCTGTCGTTTTATCGACGGCGGAGAATGTGAGGTTATAAGTTCGTTTGATGACAGTGGCGATGCAGTACCGCCTACGGCTCACGGCAGTGCCGGTATATCAATGTTTGAGATATCCGGAAACAGATTCATTGCCTACGGTGTGGCTAAAGAAAAGGATAATACCGTCATGCAGATAATGGCTACACCATCCTATACCTCCAATTTCAGAGAGCACAGGACGGTGTGGCGTCTGTGCGACGACAAAGGCATGTCAACCAACGCATTCCAAGGCTGCGACGTAAAATATCTTCCCGGATCCACTGACGGCAAAGGAGGCATGCTGCTTCTTTATGCACCAAACGCCGCCCTCGGCTTGTATAACGTCGACGTGGATTCGCGCTCTACAGGCATCGAGGCGACCCAAGCCGACACTGCAGTGATACGTTACTGCGCGGGAAGCATAATCGCCGACCGGGAGATTGACGGATTCACAATGTATGACCTCGGCGGACATGCTGTGGCATCACGTACCGGCCGCGGCACGCATTTCGATATAAGCGACATGGCTCCGGGCATCTATATAATAAGAACAAACGGTAGCCTGACTTCTGTCAAGATTATAGTGACACGATAAGCTGGACATACACTCTGCTGCCTTTTCCCGTTTTTATGTTGCGTTTTGTTAAAATATCGATATAAAGAGCCTTTTTTCTGTTTAATTTATCAGCGAAAGCGGTGTTATGGCACATTTTAAGCATTTGTGTGCCATAGGTTAAGGTTTTGTTAAAAGGTGTTACACGTGGGAATTAATTCTTATATTTGCTTGTTCAACGTTTTTAAATATACGATAATACAATCAGATTATGGCAAAAGTAAAAGGTGCCGTAGTGGTAAATGAAGAGCGATGCAAGGGTTGCGACCTGTGTGTGGTGGCATGTCCTACCGACACTCTCGCGCTTCAGTCAAAAGAGGTCAACGACCGGGGATATCACTTCGCCTACATGGCCCGGCCCGACTCGTGTATAGGGTGTAGCAACTGTGCGGTTGTGTGCCCCGACGGTTGCATAGAAGTATATCGAGTAATCGTCAAGTAACAACTTTTTAAATTGCCTGTTATGAAAGAAGAGATAAAACTGATGAAGGGTAACGAAGCAATAGCCCACGCTGCCATAAGATACGGCGCCGACGGATACTTCGGCTACCCCATAACCCCACAGAGCGAAATACTCGAAACCCTTGAAGAACTCATGCCGTGGGACACCACCGGTATGGTTGTGCTGCAGGCAGAGAGTGAAGTAGCCGCCATCAACATGGTGTACGGAGGAGCCGCCTGCGGCCGTGCCGTGTTCACTTCGTCGTCGTCACCCGGAGTAAGTCTGAAGCAGGAAGGCATAAGCTACATAGCTGCCGGCGAACTTCCGGCACTCATAATAAATGTCATGCGTGGAGGACCCGGACTGGGCACCATACAGCCCTCGCAGGCCGACTACTTCCAAGCTGTCAAAGGCGGCGGCCACGGCGACTACAAGCTCATAACCCTCGCGCCCTCATCGGTTCAGGAAATGGCCGACTTCGTAGGCCTCGGTTTTGACCTTGCCTTCAAATACCGCACGCCTGCCATCATACTCGCCGACGGCATCGTGGGCCAGATGATGGAAAAAGTGGTGCTCCCCGAACAGAGACCCCGTCGCACACCCGAGCAGATAGCCGAGCAGTGCCCTTGGGCAGTCACCGGCAAGCCGCACCACCGCGGGCGCAACATCATGACCACTCTTGAGCTCGAACCGTCGGCAATGGAGGTCATAAACAACCGCCTTCAGGCCAAATACCGCATAATCGAAGAAAACGAAGTGCGCTTTCAGGCCTATGACACCGACGATGCCGACTACCTCATCGTGGCGTTCGGCTCCATAGCGCGCATATGTCATAAAGCCGTCGAGGATGCCCGTGCCGCAGGCATAAAACTCGGGTTGCTCCGGCCTATAACACTATGGCCCTTCCCCGTTGATGAAGTAAAGCGCCTTGCCGCAAAAGTAAAAGGCATACTCGTTGTCGAGATCAATGCCGGCCAGATGATCGAGGATGTACGCCTCGCCTGTCACGACAGTGTGCCGGTGCATCACTTCGGACGCCTCGGCGGTATAGTGCCCAATCCTCAGGAAGTACTTGACGCATTCATCGACCGCTTTCCCGAGTCTGCATCTTAATCTAACCCGCTAACAGAAGAAGATTATGGATAACAACGATATAATACGTCCCGAAAATAAAGTGTATTGCCGCCCTGCACTGCTTACCGACAATACAATGCACTATTGTCCCGGATGCAGCCACGGAGTTGTACACAAACTCATTGCCGAGATAGTGGAAGAGCTCGGACTGCAGGAACGCACCATAGGCATAGCCCCTGTAGGATGTGCCGTGTTTGCCTACAACTATGTCGACATCGACTGGATAGAGGCCGCTCACGGACGCGCACCAGCAATAGCCACCGCGGTCAAGCGACTGCAGCCCGACCGCATGGTGTTTACCTATCAGGGCGACGGCGACCTTGCCGCGATAGGAACCTGCGAGTCAATACACGCCGCCAACCGCGGCGAGAACATAGTCATCGTGTTTATAAACAACGGCATTTACGGTATGACCGGCGGACAGATGGCTCCGACGACTCTTGAAGGCATGGTCACATCGACCACCCCTTACGGCCGACGTATAGACCTCAACGGCTACCCGTTGAAGATAGGCCCAATATTCGCCATGCTCGAAGGCACCTGCTATGTGACCCGTCAGTCGGTACACACTCCCGCCAACGTGCGCAAGACCAAAGCCGCCCTCAAAAAGGCATTTCAAAATTCGATGGCAGGCCTCGGCACGTCAGTGGTGGAGGTAGTGAGCACATGCAGTTCAGGATGGAAAATGACTCCTGCCGAGTCCAACAAATGGATGGAAGAAAACATGTTTGCCCACTATCCGCTGGGCGATCTTAAAAACACAACAGACCAATGAAAGAGGAAATTATAATAGCGGGATTTGGAGGACAAGGCGTGTTGTCAATGGGCAAAATACTCGCCTACGCTGCCCTTATGAATGAGCTTGAAGTCACTTGGATGCCGGCTTATGGTCCAGAACAACGCGGCGGTACCGCCAATGTCACCGTAATAATTAGCGACAGTCCGGTAAGCTCGCCCGTACTTGACAGCTATGACGTGGCGGTAGTACTCAATCAGCAGAGTCTCGACAAGTTTGAACACAAAGTAAAACCCGGTGGCATACTCATCTACGACTCCTACGGCGTGCATCACCGCCCCACCCGCAGTGACATCACCGTACACGAGATAAAAGCAATGGACGCCTCACTCGAAATGGGTAATTCGAAGATATACAATATGATTGTGCTCGGTGCGCTGCTCGGTCTGCGCGACATCGTGCCGATGGATGCTGTGCTCCGCGGGCTCAAAAAGACTCTCCCCGAGCGACATCACCACCTTATGCCGCTCAACGAGGAGGCCATACGCCGCGGACAAGCACTCGCCGCCAAGTAAGCCTATCCAGCCTCATACAAAATAGGTATATAAACATGGCGCCGCGACAATCGCGGCGCCATGTTTATTATATCCATCGGACAGAGGTTCAGTCCTTTTTATCGTCCGCATCAGCGGAAAACTCCATACGTATAAGTTCAAGGCGAGTGGCCGACTTTTTAAGAATGGTAAAAGTCATACCCTCGATGTCAACCACCGAACCTTGCGACGGTATCTCACCGAGATTATTGAGTATAAAACCGGCAAGCGTCTGATACTCGTCCGACTCGGGAATGTCGATATTGAAGTTGTCGCGCAAATCTCCTATCTCACACCGGCCCGAGAATTCAAATACTCCGGGTTCAATCTGACGTGCCGTAAGACGGCGGTTGTCGTGCTCGTCCTGTATGTCGCCGAATATCTCCTCCACAAGATCCTCAAGTGACACAAGTCCGGCAGTACCCCCAAATTCATCCACGACCACAGCCATGGACCTTTTTTCAGCAAGCAGACGACGCATCATTTTATTGGCCAGCAATGTCTCCGGAGCAAATATCACCGGCTTTATCTCCGCTTTCCAGTCAGAATCGGGCCTGAACAGCTCGCTCACGTGAATATAACCGAGCACGTTGTCTATGTCCTCGCTATACACCAAAATCTTTGAGCGCCCTGACGAGGTAAAAAGCTGCGAAAGCATCTCACGCGTGGTAGTGTCTATATTGACAGCCACAACCTCGTTGCGCGGGGTCATGCAGTCACGCAGGTGTGTCGACGAGAAGTCTATGGCGTTGTGAAATATCTTGACCTCATTCTCAACCTTGTCCTGAGCGGCTGTATCGTCAATGGTAGTCTGTATATACTGGTTAAGTTCACCTATGCTGAGAACTCCGAGCGAACGGTTGGCATCCTTTATGCCGCACAGCCTCATCAAAGCCTTTGACAGCCATGCCGTAAATATGGATATGGGATAAAGCACGACCCAGAAGAAAAATATAGGCAGTGCGAAATACCTGAGCGACGAGTTGGGATTAATCCTGAATATGGCTTTTGGGAAAAACTCACCCGTTATAAGTATCACGGCGGTCGAGATAAGTGTCTGCATGACAAGCACAAAAATCTCGTTGGGATATATACTCTCAAGCCAAGGCGACAACAGCGCCGCCGCCCCCATGCCGTACACTACGAGCATGATATTGTTGCCTACAAGAATAGTGGATATAAACAGGTCCTGATACTTGTAATAAAGATTGACTATGTGTCCGATAAAACCTCCCCGCTTGACATCTATCTCCACTTTGACACGGTTGGAGGAGATATAAGCTATCTCCACTCCCGAGAACAGAGCAGAAAACGCCAGCGATACTACTGCGATAATAAGCCAGTTAAGCGTCAATGCATCCATAAGCCTTGTTTACTTCTTTTTAACAAACGTATCGGTACGCAAGGTAGCCTGATCCAGCATCACGTTCTTCTCAAGTTTAGGCGACTGAGGACGCAATGGCTTGGCACCAGCCTTGCGAAGCGGACGGGCACTATTCACGGGCACAGACTTAGCTTCAGTTGCCTTACCGGCTGCAACAGGTGCCGGAGTTTCGCTGACCGGCCTTACACTATCGGCACCGGCCGTGGAATCGCGACGTCCTTTGAAGTCAGACACCGGAAATATGCCCGAGGGCTTGTTAATAGAGTAAGTTGTCATACGCTCGTTGGAATTGAAGCCGTAGCCCTCAATGATACGGTCGCTTTTTTCAATATGTATGAATGAATCAGAATAGACCTTACGCGACCGTTGATCCCAGAATATCTGCTGCGACAAAAACTTCTCATTAAGCGTATTCAGTACATTTACGTCACCGTCAAGACGCCACAGGCCTTTATTTTTGAAATAAGTGGCCGAGTCGCAGACTATGGTAGCCTCGGCGGAAAATTTGTCATCAAACTTCTCCAGAAACATCCCCTCCGGAAACCGCCACTGAGGCTCCTCGGCCTCGTCAAATACGAGCCACAGAGGTGCCGTGATACGATAACGTGTGACTCCCGAGTCCGATATAAGGGTCACCACATTATAGGTTGTCATCGTAGGCACAGAATTGCCGTCAACCTCACGGTGTATGACATCGGTCTTCTCTTCGGTACAGGCCGTAATGACTATCGCAACCGCCAATATGACCGACGGCAGCACATGCAATCCTGAAAACAATGTACCGATATTACGCTTCATAAGCTACGCCAAGGGTGATTAATGTATCTTGGGCTGATAGAACCAAAGTTCGTTGAAGTTTATACCGAGCGTGATGTTGAAATAGTTTTCCTTAATTAGCGGATTGGGATTGGCCTGACGGTGCTTCCATTCAAAACCGAGATTTATGACCGTCTTTGAACCCGGAGCAGGCAGACCGAAACCTAACGAAAGTCCGTATTCGCGGAGACTGTTGTCGCCTATCTTCAGATAGTCGTTGCTGTAGTATCCTCCGAGACGGTAATTGATACGCTGTGCGTAATTACCGCGGGGACGCGGGGTAAACTGACCGCCCAACGCAAACTTCCACCGGTTGTTGAACTCCTGCATGCGGTCAGGATCCTCTACGAGAGTATATTTGGCGTCTTTCCAGTTCTGATAGGTAAAGTCGGCCTCAAGCATAAGACGGTCGCGCCACTGATAGTTCAAGCCGAAACCCCATGTGTCAGGCAGCGAGAAGTTATTGCGCATAGACATGTAGCCTATTGTGTCAGGCTCCGTGTCGGACGACACGTCATAATTAACACCCCATGCATGACCGAGCAGAGTCTTTTTGGGCGAGAATGTAAGACCGGCTGTAAGTTTATTGTCACGATTGATGTTGTAGGCATACTGTATACCGAACTGCAGGTGATAGTCGCGCACCTGAACCACACGCTCAAACAATGTTGTAGAGCCGGCTGAGGTTACGACATATGTGTCGTTGATATTTGTACCGAAAAGATAACTGATGTTGGCTCCTACCGACAGGCCTTTCAAAGGACTTGCACCGACACCGACATACACCTGATTAAGTCCGCCGTTACCGGAGCGTGAGCTTGAACCGTTGTCTATTTTCGAGCCGAACGAGTATCCTACCGAAGTATAGGGAAGCAGACCGGCGCTCATGCCCACATTCTTGCATATCGGGAACTGGATTGTGACATAATCAAGACCGCCGCCGAAATCCTTACCTGATTCCTCTCCCTCAGTACTCCATAACGCAGTACCGGTGATGCCCATATCAAATAAAAATGTAAGCGAGTCCATAGCCGCATAACTTGCAGGGTTCATGACATTGATCTGACGGCCGGAGCTCATGGCATAGCCCACTCCACCCATGGCACGCTGCGCCGAAGTAGCATTATCATTAAGTATACCGTAGCCGTAACGCGAATAAGGTGTCATCGGGCCTTGGGCAAAAACACTTCCACAGGCGATGATGACCGCCGACAATATACCTATTATTCGTTTAGTTCTGTTCATTATATAATAATATGCTGTTTAATCCTTTACATACGAGCAACGGGTCGACCTCCACCTGCGACTCCACAAACTCCGCCAAGCGCAAGGCATCGCCACCGGTAAGCATGACGATCGAGTCGGCCGGCATGAGCGAACTGTAGTACTCTATCTCACCCACTATACCACGCACGACGCCACACTTTATCGCCAGCCGTGTATCGGTACCCCACAGAGGCACCTCGCCGGGAGTATCGGTATCGACATACGGCAGATGGCTGGTGAATTTGTTGAGAGCCTCGGCCCGCATCCACAGACCGGGCGCGATATTGCCGCCTTTAAATTCACCATCGGCGGTAAGCACATCATAAGTCACCGCAGTACCGGCATCCACCACCAGCACATTGCGTCCGGGATAAATGGCCCGGGCCCCGGCTACAGCCGCTATGCGGTCGCGCCCGAGCGACACCGGAGTCGTATATCCTATAGTAATCGGAAGGGGCAACAGCGACGTCATCTCATATACTTTACGACACAAGCCGCGCAAAGTGACGATGAGTTCCTCACCCCGGCATGCCACCGAACAATATATGGCCACGTCAGGCTTATACAATGCGGCTATCTCCTCCAGACGCGAAGGATCAAGCACATCGTAACGCCACTGCTTTACAAATTCATCGCCTTGAAACACGGCGAGTTTTGCAGCCGAATTGCCTTGGTCTATAACTAAATTGTAACCCATTGCGGCAACAAAATTACTAATTCCGCGTGAATTAATAACTTAAATCCTCACTATTTTCGACTTTAACGCGGCTTTAGCGGCCGTTTCGTGCGTTTTTTAACCTATTTTTCAATTACTACGGTTCTTTTCAGCTCGCGGAATCATAATAGACGTATAGACGAGCACCGCACCGCCGGCAAGCGTAAAGGCCAGCCAGTCACGCGCACCTGCCGTCTGGTAAAACATAAAGAACGTAGCCGCACAGAAAAACACAGATGACCATATCTCTATGCGGTGAAGACGCTTCACTCTCATATTATGACCTCTGTAAGGCGTCATTATACGACCTATCAGGCTCAATACGGCGCCGGCGCCGTAAATCCACCGACACAGCTCCATTCCATAGCCCATAATAGGCATCAGTACTCCTATCGCTATAAGAATCATCCCCAAGGTGATGATCCATGTCCATATTCTTTTCATTCTATTATATATACATCTTCGTTTTCACGCTGCATATGATACTGCTCCCTGACTATGCGCTCCATTGTCTCGGGATCGGTGTCGAGGCTGTGGTTAAGAGCCTTATAATAATCGAGTGTATCCTGATTGGCCTTTATCTCACGCTTAAGTTCGGTTATCTGGCGGTTATACTCTATCGACTTCAGTATTGAATTGTCATTAAAAAACAGCACGATAAGTATAAACGCCATGACGATTATGAACGTCACCGATATGTAGCGACGACACCATGTCAGGATATTGTTGAACGATTGACTCATAACAATGCAAAGATACGAATAAGTCGAGCGCAAAAGCAAATTTTATTTGCTTTTGCCGAGCGAGAGTATCTAATACACAGTCAAACGTTGCAAAATCCATAAATCTTATCTGAGTGAAAAAAACGCTCGTTGAATAACAAAGCCGTCGGACATGCGTCAACGCACAACACGACGGCATACTATCACTCTTGTGTTTATTGATTTATCCGCAAAAATAATAAACCGACAGTATCTATTGCAAAAAACAGCGTAGCCGTAATGTCTACATGACTCCCTTTTCGCCGTCCTCAGGCTCCTCATCAGGCCCGATAAAACCGCATCGAATGCTGAAATACCGGAAGAAATCATAATTAAGAGCAATCGAAATACGGCACAGAAGCTCGCAGTCGATGGCATTGCGGCTGCATATCTTGTATATGTTTGTACGATCGCAGTGTATTTTTTCTGCAAGCCATGAGGCAGAATGCCCTTGACGCTTTAACTCATTGAATATCAGCGCCCCGACAGATAGGGGGGGGTAATTTGACTACTTTTTTCATGATGTGTCATCACTTTTTCATATAAAAGGATTTATAGTATACAAAGATACAACTATTCATGACAATCAATACAATTATTTATAAAAAACTTGGCGGAGCATATGCTTCTTCCCGGCTCCGCCTTTATGGATACTCACGCGACACATTTGTAAGAGGCAACCCATATCGAGAGAGGCCGTCTACGATGGGCATGTCGGGCTGTGGAACGGGCTGTGGCTGTCACTATGCCGATGATTTTCGGTTAAACGGCATAAGAGTATCAAGGATACGATTAAACCGGGGCCCTGCCAAATTTATCCATGACAGAGCACGAGTCAAGCATCAGACACATCATTGTTCTGTCGACAGACTTCGGTTGTATTGTCTTACCGACTTACCGCCGCTGAAGCGGTAGGTCAGGCTTATGGTGAGTCGCTGGCCTTGTCGTGCGGTGCCGTGGTCAAGTTTATAGCTTTCGAGTGCGGGATTTTTGAGCCATGTGCGAGAGTCGCCGTTGAACATGCGGAAGAAGCCGCCATAGCTCAGCGAAGTTTCAAGCGCATTGTTTTTCAGCCAGTATTTGCTTATGCTTATTGCAGGCCACTCCACTCCGGTCTTTGTTAGGGACTGCGGTGCCGGTATCAACACGCGATTGTATTCATAAACGACATTGAAATTCATGCGCACGGGGGTATTATAGTAGTTCAGCGATGTGCGGAATGTATAGCCGTTTCCGCTGTTGGAGAAGTCTCCCCATGAGGCTTTGGTGTGATATATGCTGGCATCGGCTTTGTAAAGAAAATCGCGTTTGAAGCGTTTGGTGAACGACACGGATGTCCATACTTTGTTGAAACGTGAGTTCTGAGCGGTGAAAGCCACGTATTTGCCATGCTGTCCCGAAGGCAATATGCCTTCGCGCACCTCTCCGACCGTAGTGAATTTATCGGGATTGAATGTGTAGCCGCACTGGAAGTTGAAGCAGCTGAAGAGGTCGATCCAATAACTTACGTTATGGTTTACACTTGACTTGAGAAACGGATTACCGCCGTTCCATACATACGGTTCAGAGAAGTATCCCCATTCACTTGATTGTCCCTGATCAGGATATGATGTGGAGCAGGTATAGGTCAGTCGCATCCAGTTTTGCCGGGTGAGTCTGTAGAAAAACATGGCTGTGGCTCCTACGGGGAATTGGTTTTCCGACTCGCCGTTGCTCTTAAGGTGAACGGCTTCAATCCACGGTGCAATCTGTATATTTATCTTGTCGCGGAAATATCCGAAGCCCAAATAGAAACGGTTGCGCAGGTAACTGTTCGTGTTTAGACGCTCGTTGTTCTCGTAGCCGATACGTTCATATTTTTTCCAGTTGTTTTCATAGCCCCACTCGAAAATCAGGCTTTGGTCCTTTGACTCGATGTATGCCGAAAGGCGGAGGCGGGTGAGGTTCATCCGGTCGCGAAATCGGTTGTGGACATCGATGGTGCCGTCGTCGGCGACGGAGTTGCGGAACGACGAGGGGAGATAGCGGTAGTTGAAGTCGGTATCGAACTTTACTCGGCCTCGGGAGTTGCGGTAAAACAGTCCTAACGAGTGCTCCTCGCCCTTCCTGTAGGTGCGTTCGTCGCGATGTACGATGTCGTCTATATTGGCCGACGGGAGCCGCCGCTGTATGTGGCGGTCATAATAGCTGCGGTTTCCGTCACCATTATATGTATAGACGGCGGAAATAGAGCTTTTGGGGTCAATCGTGTAATCGACCGATACATATCCGGCAGCCTTCCATTCATATCCGGTGGTATTTCTTGATCCGTCGGGATTGGGAATCACTTTTTCTTCAAGTCCGCTGAACAGGTATTTTTTATCGGTCCAGATATCATAACAGCCCGTGCCCCAGTAATAGTTGCCTCGTGCATATATGTTCCATTTGTTTTTAGTGTAGGCAAACGATGCGTTCTCGTTGTCGACATTAAGGGTCGAGTTATTATACTTGTTGAAATGGAGCATATTGTTGTGAAATACATACCCTTCGTAGCCTTCGTAGTTTTCTTTGGTATGGAAGTTTATAAGCACATCGTAACCCTGATATTTTCCCGTGGGATTGTGCACTATCTCCATGCGGTCAAACCGTATGTGCTGCAGGTTAAACACATCATAGGCGGGCTTCTCGATGCTGTCGACAAGCACCACTATATTGGACGAGTTATTGAACGTGACAGTTCAGTCGGCGGGATTATAATAGAAATTAGGCAGGTCGCCGAGCATCTGAGCAGTCGACGTTTTGCCTTTGCGCATATTGCGGGTAATGGTTATGAGCTGTTTGTTCCCGACTTGCTTTATATTGCTTGCCTCGACAACTACGTCTTTGAGGTTTACCGACAGTGAATCGTTTTCCGATGCATATATTACGCTGTTAAGGTTAAGCAGCAGAACCGATAGCAGAGATATTGGTTTAAACAACGTTTTCATAATCAGGTAAAAGTTTTGTTGACAAAATTAATTATGTGGCAGTATATGAGGTGTTAGATATTAGGTTGAAAGTGGCGGTATGGTCGAAGACCGATAAGGAGCGCGCCCAATATTATGTTTAATGTCGTCATATAGGTCTATAGTCGTTAGGAACAACGAAAAATGTAAGTTATGAAAAATATGGTTTCATGAGCCGAGTTCAAGCTGATTTTTAACAAGTTTGTAATATAGTCCCTTGCGGGCGGTGAGCGAGGCGTGGGTTCCGGTCTCCGCTATGTGCCCACCGTCAAGCACAATTATGTTGTCGGCATCTTTGACCGTGCTTAGGCGGTGGGCGACGATGACCACAGTACGCCCCTTGTAAAAGTCGGCAAGATTTTGGACAATGTCGTGTTCGTTGCGTGCATCAAGAGAGTTTGTGGCTTCGTCAAGGAATATGAAATCGGGGTCGCGATATACGGCACGAGCTATGAGTATCCGTTGTTTCTGACCTTGACTCAGGCCCGTACCGTCAGGACCGATTATGGTTTCGTAGCGCAGGGGCATGGCTTCGACGGTGTCGTGTATACATGCTATGCGGGCTGCGTGTATCAGGCGTTCGCGGTCAATATCGCCGTCGCTTGCAGCTATATTGCGTGCTATCGACTCTGAAAATATGATACCGTCCTGCATGACAACGCCGCATTGACTGCGCCACCATTGCAGATTGTAGTCGGCTATAGGACGTCGGGCTATTGATATTTCGCCTTTGGCAACGGGATAGTAGCCGAGCATAAGTTTTATCAGGGTTGTCTTCCCGCTCCCCGACGCGCCTACTATGGCGGTTACTTTTCCTGCGGGTATGTCTATGGTAATGTTGCCGAGGGTATTGCGGGGCGCGTGACGGTCATATTTGAAGTCCACGTCATGGAAGTGTATCGAACGGTCATCGGTGGTAAAGTGTCGGGCGAGTCCGGGGCGGCACTCTTCCTCGCGGGATGTGTGTACTTCGTTGATGCGTTCGAGCGATATTTTCACATCCTGAAGCGAGTATATGAATCCCATCAGCTGTTCTACGGGGCTGTTAAGCTGCCCTATGATGTACTGTATGGCGAGCATTGCGCCGAATGTCATGCGCCCGTCGATGACTGCCGAGGCCGCGAGTACTGTTATGACTATGTTTTTGACTTCATTTATGAATATACTCCCGGCTTCTTGGGTCTGACGCAGCCTGAGACCTTTCAGTTGTATGTCAAAGAGGCGCAGCTGTGTGTCTTCCCACTCTTTGCGGCGGCGGCCCTCGCAGTTCTGCAGCTTTATCTCCTGCATGGCAGTGATGAATCGGTAAGTGCGGTTGCGGTTAATAGCCTGACTTTCAAAAAGTTCATAGTCGAGCACCTTTCGCCGGCTCAGAAATCGGGTAATCCAGAGGCCATAGAGCAGACTGCCGACAAGGAATACGGCAAAAATCAGCTTGTCGTATATAAAGAGCACTGTGCCGAATATGACGAAGCTAAGCAGTGTGAAAGCTATATTGAGCACCTGCCCGGTAAGAAATGACTGCACTCTGTCGTGGTCGCCTATGCGCTGCAGCAGGTCGCCCATGAGCTTTGTGTCGAAAAACGACATGGGAAGCCGGAGCAGTTTCATGAAAAAGTCGCTCACGAGCGAGATGTTGATTTTCATCGATATGTGCAGCAGCAAGCGGCTACGCAGGAAGTCGGTGACTGTGCGTCCGGCCACTATCATAAGCTCACCGGCGAGTACGAGCCAGATGAAGCCGATATCTTTGTCGTTGATGCCCCTGTCCACTATCGATTGGGTTAGAAACGGCATGATGAGCTGTAGCGCACATGCTATGACGAGCGTGGCGGCAATCACGGCAAAGCTCCTGCGGTGGCGGTTTAGATATCCGGCAAGAAAGCGGAATGAATGCGGCGACGGTCGGGGCGACGGCTTTACGAGCGGAAAGCCGTCCTGCGGTTTGAGAAACAGCGCTATGCCTACCGGGTCGTCGTTGTCATTATTGGCCGCCCATTGACCTACAAACTCCCGGTGCGAGTAATCGACAAGTCCTTTGCCCGGGTCAGCCACATAATAGCGTCCACGGCGCACGCGATAGAGCACCACGAAGTGATTTTGATTCCAATGCAATATGGAGGGGAGGCGGTCATCGGTAAAGTCATCAAGGCCGACACGGGCCGCGCAACAGTCAAAGCCTACAGCCGCGGCACCATCGGCAATGCCTTTGAGTGACACACCTTCGGCTGTAGGCGTGCAGTAGCGCTCAAGTTCATCGACTGAATATGTGACTCCGAAGTGGCGGCATACCATAGCGAGACAGGCCACGCCGCACTGCATCGAGTCGCGCTGCCGGATAAGCCTGAAATGCCGACCAGATATCACAACTATATTATTCTTGTGGAGAGAGTGTGATTACATGGTAGTTGTTACAGTTTATCAATTGTTGTCTGAAGTTTTCTACATCGGATATTGTAATTGACGAAAGGGTGTTTAGCGCAGGGTGGAATGTATTGACACCGCTCAGTATGTAGCCTCCGATTGCGTCTATCCATCCAGAGTTTTGCATTCGGGCTTCTTCGATGGTTTTGGTTAGGTAGGTGACAGCTTGATGCAGTTCTTCTTCTGCTATCTTTATATCAGGATTACGGAACTCATCGTTAATTACATCAAGTACATCATCCTTAAACTGGGGTTTAATAGGAAATACACTACTTATCATGGCATTGGTCTTTCCTGTGGATGATAGTACTCCATTGGCTCCGACAGTGTATGCCGCACCCATCTCCTCACGAATCCTGTCAAGTAAACGACGCGATATTATAGCTGACGCTACTTTAATTAATTGCTTGTTTTCTAGTGAATAAGGTATACTCCCTGTCATGGTTGCAGCAATCCAAGTTTGTGGAGTAGTCATCGGGCTCAGGAAATTATCGACTGATACACCGTCACTTATCTCTAAAGTAGTATCTATGACTACATCAGCGGATGAATTCGATTTATTTCCCGGCAGTGAAGCGATATATTGCTCAATAAGTGGTCGGGTCGTATCTATATCAATATTTCCGACAAATATAAAGGTAAAATCGGCGGCATTGGCCGTCATACGCCTGCATATATCTATAATCTCCTCGCGTTTTGCCGATTTGACTATCTGGTCGGTCAAAAACTGCTTCCGTGGATTTTTATACAATACAGAATCAAGGTGCTGCATAAAGATAGCATCAGGCATAGAGTTTCGATTCGACAAAAGTGCGGCATAAGACTCCTGCATAGATGTAAATTCGTCACTATCAAGGTTCAAGTCAGTAAATACAAGATGTATCATCTGCATAAGTATGGATAGGTCGGCTACAGATGAGGCTCCGCTTATCTCCCTGATGTAATCGAGGAAATTTATCTCGATACTTACCTGATTGCCCGACAAGTGTTTTTTTAGCCGGTTATTGCTGAAATTGCCGATTCCGAATTTTTGTAAGGTCACAGGCATGAATTGAAGGCTTGGACTGTATATATCATCAATTGTCGATGTTCCGCCACGAGCTTCGGCAGCGAAAAGTATTTCATCGGATTTAAAATCGGTAGGTTTTATTATGACCGTGGCGCCATTTGACAGCTCCATGCGTGTGGCATGCCATATCGTATCTACATTCTCCGACAGAATCTGTCCATGAAGAGGCTGTGTTTTCATAAGAGGATCGTCGCTGAAATCAGACATATATGCCTCGACCAGTTCTTTTTCTACGCTTTTGATGACCGCGTCTATGTCATTGGATGACGGACAATAATATCCTTCCTTGTCGGGAATAGTCACCATTGCTACACGGTTGTCAGGCGTTATTAGCTTTGATATAACAGAGTTAAAAGCCATGATAGGCATCTGTGTGCTAAGCAATTGTATAATCTTGCGCTCATTATCTACCGACATGATAGGCTCGTTGTCAAAAAAGTTGTCCAGATATTCCACTATATATTCTCCGTTATTACGGTGCCCGCGGTCATTGTATCGCTTCTCAAGAGATGACATGAATATATTTTTGGCGCGCTGCAGTTCGTCATCAGTGAATCCGTGACGCTGCGCTCTTATCAACTCCCGGAAAGCTGCGGACAATGCCGGGCGTATGTCTTTGTCTTTAGCTGTCACACATAACTGCAGAGCGTCATTTTTTGTTGACACAAGAAAGTTACCGTATGTTACCGACGAAGCGGCAAACGGAGCATCGGCTTTTGCAGAAAGGTCAGATAGCCGCGAGTTGAGCATTATTACAAGTACGTCATACATATACTTCATGCCCAGATACATGGCATCAGTTTTCATTGTTGCTGGTATGGGAGCAACTTTAAAATAGAGGCATGCCTGTGGTAGGGGTAATTCTTTATCGATACCGATTGCGTATATGGTGCCTTTGTTGTCTGGTACGGTATCAAGGTGCATTGCTTTGTTGTCAGACAAGTAAGGAATAGAGCCAAACATCTTCTTTAAATCAATCTCCATACTGTCGACATCAATGTCACCTACTATGATTATAGCCTGTCTATCAGGACGATACCAATCGCGGTAGCATTCCTGAAGTTCAGGACTTGTAATATTTTTAATAATCTCCATTGATCCTATCGGAAATCGCTGTCCATAGCGTGAACCTTGCATCATCACCGGTAGCAGTTTTTCAAGTATACGCTGCGATCCTGTATTGCGGGCTCGCCACTCCCGCTGTATGACTTGGCGCTCTGCATCAATCTCTTCTGGAAGTAGCGACAGTCCATCACTCCAGTCGCGCAATATAAGCAAACAGCTGTCCTGTACCGACTTGCGGGTTAGCGGTACATTTGATATATTATATATTGTTCGGTCCCATCCTGTCTTGGCATTAAAATTTTTGCCAAATTTCACACCTGTTTTTTCGAGCCATTCTATAATGGAATTGCCCGGAAAGTGTCGAGTGCCGTTAAAAGCCATATGCTCAAGGAAGTGAGCAAGTCCTTGTTGATCATCATTCTCATCCATTGAGCCTGATTTAAGAGCAAGATAAAAGTCGGCTTGTCGTTTGGGAGTCTCATTATGGCGTAAGTAGTAGGAGAGTCCGTTGTCAAGGCGTCCGACACGTACCTCCTTATCGGTGGGAATAGGCATTTGTGCACTCGCTTCGAGTGCTAATAGGCAGTATGCTGCAACAAACACAAAAAGGTTTAATCTGATGTTCATGATGTTTTCGGTATATTTGGTTGTGGCAATTATTGTAATTGGAATTGTTTGTTAAATATTATTTCTGAAATGATAGACATAACAACGTCATCTTTTAGCTGTTCATTATCATTATATATGCAATAATCAAGACTGTTTTTTGATACTGTTTGCGAACATCCCCCATAACATAAGGGCATTATACGGCAAGATCTACATTTTATCTTATTTTTACGATTTTTATTGCGGGAGTAGAATCTATGATTATTATCAACGATTTGTCCGTTCTTATCAAGTTTTCCATCGCATGTCTCTTTATCAAAGTCAATTGCAGTGCATTTGAAAACATCTCCATTATAATTAATAACAGCACTATTATCTTTGTCTGCATAGCAAATATTTCTAATGTAATCAGTGTATTTTGATGAGCAATTTATGCCTATATCAAAAAAAGATTTACGAATATCCCATAATTCGTTTGAAATGTCATTTACCCTTTTATCTTGCCACACTTGTTGTAAAGATATTGTTAGGTGTTGTTTTTGATTGTCGGTAAGATTTTTTAGATAGTGAGCAATTTGTAGGGCTGATTTACTATTGGACTTGGTAAGATTTATGCGTAACATAACTTTTAGCCCATGTTCAAGCAGTGAAAAAACATTGTTCAATATCTTTGAGAATGAATCCGCATTTTTTGATACACGTGTTTTGTTATGGCTTTCCGGTCCTCCGTCAAGTGTTATCTGAAATAGTCCACAATTGCATGTCGTTAGATATTTAATTATGGTTTCATTGAGCAAAAAACCATTGGTAGTAAATGATACAGTGTAAGTTGTTCCAGTTAGCCTTAATTCTTTAAGATATTCAATCAAAGGCTTTATACATGAATTGAATTCCATGAATGGTTCTCCTCCGAAAAAAGAAAGTTCTATTTGGGGATAGTTAATTGAGAGATTATGTATAAGATGTTTAACATTAGATAATACTTCAGTACCCATTTTTTGCCCATGATGGTGTGTTTCATAACAATACCAACATCTGAAGTTACAATTTAGTGTCGGATTTACTGTTAGCCTGTATACATTATCTTTTTGAGATGCTTCATAAATAGAATTTGCATTTTCCCATTCATTTATATTATCTTCTACAATCATCCCATTTTGAACTAATAAATTTAAGTCTTTTGACGCTAAATCTTTCATTGATGTTATGTCAAAATCGGCAGGTATGAATATACATGCACCAGATAAGGCATTGAACAAAACGTCAGATTTCGGTGACACTTTTATTCGGGAATTATATACGCTTAACTTCATAGCGAATGATTTAGAAAAATGTGCTGATAATGTGTTTATCAGCACATTTTTTCATGAAGGATTAAATTTAGATTATTGTATGGAAATGGCATATAGCCATTAAGTTAGGATTGTTTTTAGGATTACAGATGTCCGTATTTGATACTCCGCAAAGAAGATCCTTTAAATCACAGACAAGGTTATTTTTTGCTTTCTCAAATGTCTGTTTCTGCAAACCTCCTTTTACTAATGTAATTTCGGTATTATTTAACCGTTTTTGTTCGATAGATGATACAAAATCAATAAAAAATTTAGACATAATGTAAATGTTTATGTTTATTAATTTAATGCAGTTAAAGCTGATCCTACGGCCCCTATACAAGCTCCGGAAACTGGATTACCTGTTCCCAAAGAGCCCCACCACATATAGTAAGCATCTGCGGCAGCGACTTGTAAGCATTCGTCAGCTGATGGAGATCTTGACAGATTAGTGTATGTGTCTGTAAGGGCATCCCAAGATTCTATATTTACTTCCCAATATTTTTTTGAAGCATCTAATGTAGATATGAAGTTCAGTACTGCAACTATATGGTTTTTAGGAAGAGAACAATTGCTGACTTCCACTAATAAACTTTCAATATCAGAGCCGGATGATACAATTTCGATTGCACGAGATACGAAGTCTCTTTCCATATCATTCATTTGCATATAAAATAAATTGATATCTTTATCCGGATTAAAATCTATAGTTTCCAGTGTTTTATCAGCTTCAGCACGACTTATCTCTTGTTTGTGACAAAGATATGCTGAGGCATATTCAATAGTAAGCTCACGTAGTTTCTCTGTAGAATATTCGCTTGACCTTGTGCCATTACTTTTAATGCCCTCGAGAATATAAGATAAGCATTCATTATGCTGTTGTGCCGCAAATTTACTATTGCTTAGCAAATCAGTATCTGAAGAGTCAATTACATTTTCTTCATTACTACAGCCTGTGCTAATGATCGATATCGAAATAGCAAAAATACACGATATCGTGTTAAATAATAGTTTAGAAAAGTTCATTGTTAAAATTTTAATTGATTAATAAAAATTTGATTATAGTAGTCGTGCACAACACTATTTTACGTAGATGAAGTCGCCGGTCCAGATTACGGAGCCGATGGTGACGTCGATAGTGTAGAGGTCGCCGTCGGTAAGCGATGTGACAGTAAAGGTGTGGCTTCGCGATGCAGTGCATGGCGACGCAGAGGAATAAACAACATCACCATATTCATTATATATTGTGATAAAGATTTCCTCAAGAGCCACGGGTGTATCTACGGTGAAAATGGAGCCATCGTAGCTTACCTGCGGGATAATGGTGACTGATTTACGAACAGGACCCGGATGATTGGTATATTCAGTGCGGCCTACTTCAATCGTATTTCCGGCAGCTATAGCGGTGGCTGACAGAAATAGTCCTATTAAAATGGTAGAAATTTTTTTCATGATGATTTTGGTTTATTGGCAAATGTAATACTCTTGGAAGAAAAAATTTGAATGATATCATTTGCAAAAAGTTCGCAAATGCGTTTTAGTATGAGCAAATTTGTTTGCAAAAAGCTTGCAAACGCCGGGCAATACACTCATAACGAGCCGATTAGATTATTTAAATCTGCGGCCGATGCCGTGGTGGTGTTTTTCAGTTTTTTGTATAAGCGAGATTTGACTGAAGATATTGTACTCTCACTTTTATATAGGATTTTAGCAATGGTCTTGTTGGGTACATTCAGTTTTGTGAGCATGCTTATGCGCTGTTCTGTAACCGACAATATTCTATTCTGGAAGAATATGTAGGAGAATTGAGGTGAGTGAGTGACGAACGCATTGATTAGGGCTTCCCATTCTACTTCATTGAATTTGTATTGACTGTGATTTATTTTTTCAATAAAGTTGATTGCTGCAGCGTCATTTTTTAATGCTTGGTCGGAAGAGAATCGAGAAGTGGAGTTGTCGGCGTTTTTTTCTTGGAGTAGTCTGAATTTAAGATTTAAATTTTCGAGTTCCTTTTTGTTGGTACGCATTTTTCTGATACTGAATAGGCATATAAGGATGAGAACGACCGCAAGGGTCGAAGCTATCGATAGGTTTCGTTCAAGAGTGAGTGTGCGGTTTTTTAATTCTTGATTCTCGCGTTCACGTACTGAATAATCGTAGACGGCATTCATGCGTATGACGGCATCGGCATTTTCGACCATGACTATGCTGTCGGTATATTTCAACAAGTCATTTATATAGACATGAATACTGTCTGATGATGATTTTCGAGCTTCAATAAGCGCCAAGCAACGTGCCGCATTACGCTTGGCGTATACTGAGCCGCTGTCGCTTAGCCAGTTCAGATAAGGTGCTACAGAGGTGTAATCCTCCTCTGATATAAATATGTCGGTAGCGATGGTGTATATAGAATCTTTGAATGGAAGAGATATGGTGTCTTGTAGCGTGTTGCGAATCAAAGAATCTGCTTTTTGAATATTGCCCGTCATATAATAGTGAGAGGCCATTTGTCCGCGCATGAAGTTCTGCCACTCAGGGGTGCCGGTTGCAGAAAGTTCAAAAGCAAGATCAAGGAAATGCATGGCACTGTCCGGGAAGCCAATACACATATAAGCATACGCAATATCTTTTAAATCATATCCCATGGCAATTGTGTCGTGCAGTGATGTTGATATGGCAAGTGCTTTTTTGTTTTCGGCGAGAGCTCTATCTAACATATTTTGACGATAGTATATGCCGGCGGATTGGGCATGGATGTAGCCGCGGAGGCGCGGGTTGACCGAGTCGGGAAGGGCTTCGAGGGCCTGACGGAAGTAGTCAAGGGCGCGAGGGGCGTCGCCGAGCTCGGTGTAGGCGCGTCCGCCGTAGTAAAGCGCGAGCGGCAGGAGGGTGTCGCTCGGTCCCCGGTCGCGATAGTAGTCAACAACGGGACGGATGAGGCTGTCGGTGGTAAACGGCATGTCGGCTTTGTCGCGGGCTTTGACAAGGATAAGCCGATGGTGCATGAGCAGATTGTCATCAGCGGCGAGCGTGGGGGCCATGGAGTCGAGCAGGCGCAGGGCACTGTCGGGGTCGACGTCTGCTATGGCGCTTATGCGGTCGATCTCGCGGTGCACGGCCCGGTGGCGCCGGCTGCATGAGGCGGCGAGGGACAGCAGGATAACCGACAGTATGACTGTGTGCAGAGTTTTCATGCGGATTGGTGCGTTTAGGTTGCTACAAAGATAATGATAAAAACAAACTAACTATACTGTCAATACGCCAATTCTCTGTTTTTACTCCATTTTTATCTAAATGTCCACTTTTTACTCACAGATTGCATCCATAATCATAATTCAATGTAAAAAAATGTAGTCAAACGACAGGTAATGCCGGCGTGAAGACGCAGAACCGTCAACGGGGAGATACGGCTATTTTACAGGTAGCGGCACGCGAAGAACTGCCGTCACGGCAAGCTATGGAGGCGCGGCATATATATATGCCGCCGACTACTGAACGGCCGGCCATGTCGGTAAGAGGCCATGTGACCGGAGCGGTGGTGAACATGTCGCTACGTCCGGCCTGTACGGTAGACCACACAAGGCGCCCGGCCACGTCATATATGGTTATGGCGACATTGACGCGCGAGTCGGGGCGGTCATGGCTGATGTAGAAGTTGACGCGGTCGACGGCCGGATTGACATCGACCCTGAGGTCAAGCAGATCGGGAGCAAGCCCGCGGACAACCGTGAAGTCAATGACCGCCTCGGAGTGATTGCCTGAGGTGTCCCACACACGCAGGAGCAGGGTGTGTGATCCGTCAGACAGGCCTTCAAGGGGATATTGCAGCGTGCCTGAAGCAGGATTGTCACCGGGGGTATAGTACATATATGGCTCAGGCAGTCGCACAGAACCGTCAAGAATGAGAGTCAGCTGATGACCGATACCGGCACCTGACATATTGATGCCTACATTATCGGCTATAGTGGCGATGACAACAGGCGACTCGTTGACAGCCTGACCGGAACGGAAGGCCTCACTGTTAAGATAAAAAGAGGTGATGACCGGAGGCTCACGGTCGGCGGCAGCGGAGTCATCATAGCCGTATACATAAAAGTCGCGGCATACACCGGCGGCATCACGGCCGTCGGCGGCCGATGCATACAACGATAACGCCGGCGGACGGCAGTTGCCGGCTATGTCGGAAGGCATGGCTATGTCAAATGAGAAAGTGCCGCCGCTTACCTCGGTGCGACATACGTATAAGCGGTCGCCCTGCTCCTCAAATATAAGCCTCGGCGCACCATCGTGGCCTTGTCCGGCTGTACTGCGCTCGGCATCATACAGAGTTGCGCGAAGTTTACCGTCGAAATCCCTGACGGTAGCTCCGGCAGCATCAGTGACACGACCGCTCACAGTAACACGCGACAGAGCGCCGACCACCGGAGGAGCCTCGGCATCGGGCACCTCTCCGCCTATCGAGTCGATAACGGCGTGAAGCTTAGGTTCGGCTACACGCAGTGCCGGATCGCCGAGGAGCACGTAACGGAGTTTGTTGGTGTCGTTGTTGAGCAGAGTGTTTTTAGCCTGACGGAGTATCTCGCCTATAGGCATCGACAGCCCGTCATGACCGGCAGCAGACATCAAAGAGGCCACGGCGAGAGAAAGCGACAGATTGCGTGCGGCATACACCGGCCGAGTAGCGGCTACAGCGGCAATTACGCCGTCGGGGTTAAAGAAAAGCTGTTCGGCGCCGGATATTTCAGGAGTGTCCCAATGCAGGAAACTGCACGTAGCGGCATAAAGCACCGGAGGATAACGGAAACCGGGATCATCGAGATCGGCCTTGTCAAGCAACCCTTCGGAAGTCCAGCTGAAAGTGTTGGCATGCCCCGTATACCACCACCACAAGGCTCCCTGCCGCAGCCGCCTGAACATGCGGTCGCGTGCATCACGGGCCACGCGGTCGACGATATTGAACGCGTCGACGTATACCTTTGTATACAGCCTCCTGTCGGCGCTGTCGCCGGCGCGCATGGCACGGTATACGGAGTCCATCTGCAAAAGGTGAGTACCGTTGTCACCGTCATCAGCTGCCAACACGACATGATGTTTCCAGTCACCGTTGTCTTTATCGGACATATAAGCGGCTATCTTGTCCACTGCAGCGTCGGCTTCATGCGGCGATGTGGCGGGTATGCGCCCTACTGCTATGCACAGCCTGTCGCGCCCGGGCGCTGCTCCGGCACCGTCGGCAAGCAAGGTGAGCATGTCGTCGCCGGTGTAGGATATATAGTCATTATCGCCTTCGACGGTCTGCCATAGGGGCAGCACCGGATAGTCCACGGCCGAGGCCGAAGTCAGGCGGCGGTGGTCATGGATGCCGCGTCCTAACAGAAGCGCATAGCGCAGTTTGGCGCCGCCACGGTCATAGTACATTTTAAGCATACGGCGCATAGCTCCGAAGTCAGGCGTACCTGACGAAAATTCATTGTAGACCTCCCTGTCGGTGACAACGTTCACGTCAAGCGGATCATCAGAATTGTCGCGGTGCAGCTCGGCAAGCCGCCGGGCTTGTGGCAGAAACTCGCTGACAGTGAAAATAACCATGTCGGGAACGGATGTGCCGTGAAGATCCTGTGGAGTCACTTCACCGACATACTCCGGAGCCGGTAAAGGAGCGCCGGGTAACCATGCCACATAATCGCGGCGGCCTGACTCGGTGGCCGTCCACAAAGCGCGTGAACCGTCAGCGTAGTAGCGGATAGGCTTTACCGATGCGGCATCGGTGACATCCCACAGAAGGGTGCCCTCGCCGACCCCTTCAAGTGACATGCGAGGCGTCGAAGAGCTGAAAGACAGGTATCCGTCACGAAGTCTCAGCCGACGTCGATAGTTGACGGTGATATAGTCGAGGCGCGCGAGTCTTACAGAAGCCTCGGGAGTAAATGTCACGGTAAGGTCAAGACGTTCGCCGGCTACTTCAGCAGTAGCGTCGATTTCACGCAGAGTGTAGTGACTCTCAAGATCGTTGGGTGTAGAGGGTATCACAGCCGCTTCGGTCACCGGAAGCGCAGTGCCGTTAGCAGAGAATCTTACCGACGACGAGCCCCCCACTGTCTTGGTGGCAAATGCGCAATTGAGCCATAACTCACCGCCGGCGTTATCGGGAAGTGCGAAAGAGAACGTCTGCGACCTGTTGCGCGAGAAGTCCTCGCCGAGCAGAGTATGGCCCGTATTGCCACCAGACACCAATTCGCGTTCGTGAAGCAACGGAGCGGCAAATGTAGTGGCGGCCTCGCCGTCGACTCCGGGCAAACCGGTAGCAACGGTACGTTCAGGATGCAAATCGGTCTCGGTTATAAAATAATATCCTTCGTCAGAATAGTAATTGCGTTCACGGTCGATGCGTCCGTTATAGTCAGCCTTCCATTTCATGCCTGCCGCGGCATAAAACACAATGCCCTCCGGAGTCATTTCGGTGAGAGCCGGCGGCACATCGTCAGTGTATCCCGCAAGAGTGAGCCTGTCGCTTATCGGAAAGCCTCCATAGCCATATACCGCTACCTTTGCGGGGTCGGAGAAGCCCCATTGCCGAAGCCGGTCACGGGTTATAAGGTGCAGTCCGGAATTACTGACCTTTATTTTCACCCAACGTCCTGAAGACAATACGGAGCGGGCGGCGTAGGTGTCGGGCGAAAAGGCATAAAGTCCCGGCGCAAGCCATAAGGCCGCGACAAGACACACCGCGACAAAAGCCGCATGTATCGCACCGTGTCGGAGTATCATAACCTTATAACGTAGCTGCAAGTAAGTATATTTTTTCGCCGGCTGAGAAATTTTGATTAAATTTGCACCCGAAAACAACACCGAGTGCTTGCTACCTCGTAAAAAACAAGAAACATGACTAAAAACTCAACAAAATTCACATTACCTTTTTTGGTACTCACAGTGCTCTTCTGTGTGTGTCTCATAGTGGCCAATCTGGTCGAAATCAAGACAGTGGCGCTCGGTCCGCTGACTGTGACGGCAGGTATGGTCGTCTTTCCCGTCAGTTACATAATCAATGACTGTCTCGTGGAGGTATACGGCTTCAGAAAGGCGCGCCTCGTCATATGGCTCGGCTTCATTATGAACCTCTTCGTAACGCTTATGCTTCAACTTGCCATCATACTGCCGGGAGCATCATCGTGGGGCGGACAGGAGGCTATGCAGGCCGTATACGGCAATGTTCCGCGCATACTTGCCGGATCGTTTCTCGCATTTATATGCGGGTCTATGGTCAACGCATGGGTCATGAGCCGAATGAAAGTAGCATCGGGCGGACGCAACTTCTCGCTGCGTGCCATAGTAAGCACACTTTGGGGCGAGGGCACCGACTCGATAATATTTTTCCCGATTGCCTTCGGCGGCATTCTGTCATGGAGTGAGATAGCGCATCTTATCGTAGTTCAGGCTCTATTGAAAACTCTCTATGAAGTGCTTATACTCCCGGTAACCATAATGCTCGTAAAGCGCCTCAAACGCATCGAGTCGCTCGACACCTACGACGAAGGCGTGACCTTCTCGCTCTGGTAAAGGGCTCGTCTACTGCACATCATAAAGCCGGTATGGGTTATGACAATTATTTAGCCGTAACATAATCCACATATGCTTTGCACATATCCATCAAAGGCGCCACGTCAGCCCAGTCTTTGACTTCCGTACGCGCTTCCTTATACTCCTTTATAAAGTTTTTATAGTCCGGCAGTTCTTTACACCGACCATTTATAACATGAGGTAAATCCCAAGCTGTGCCATTTTCATCATCTTTTTTGAAGTTATATCGAGCGGGGGTTAGAATGGTCTGTGAGTAACCTTTTCATGGCGTTAAAGATAGTCAAAACATTTGAAATACTAAAAAAATCAACTACTTTTGTAAGTTGAATAAGTAAACCAATCTCATTGGAAATGATTTCATTATCGTCAAAAACGGCAAAGATAATATACTCAATTATCGCAAGTGTCCTTCTCGTACTTGTTTGGAATAATGCATGGAAAGTAACAGCGTTATTGGATATTCAATCTTCTCTGCTCAATAAACTTGGTCGCGATTTAATCGTTATTCTTGCGGGTCTTCTACTTACAGCCATTATCATAAAACCAAAAGAGATATTCGCTTTTCTCGGATTAAACGGCAACATTGCCAAAGGACTTGGAATTGCGTTTCTATGTGTGCTGCCCCTATATATAATTTTCCCTTTTTTTGGCTCTTTCAATACAGACACCACACTCTCTTTGATCTTACGAAAAAGTATACTTCCCGGTTTTAAAGAGGAGTTTGTATTCAGGGCGTTTATGTTCGGTATGCTTTTCCGATATGCAAAGACAGGATTCTTTTGGGCCGTTATATTGCCGGCGCTCTATTTCGGCTCCGTGCATCTTTATCAAGGACACGATGCCATTTCTGCACTCGCAGCCTTTGGTATAACCTTTTTAGGCGCAATTTATTTCAGTTGGATGTATGTTGAATGGAATTTCAATCTGTGGGTTCCGGTCGGGTTACATATATTGATGAATGGCGCTTGGGTGATATTTACAATGGAAGGGACAGAGGTTGCCGCCGGAGGCTTGATTTCAAATATAGTACGAGTAATCAGCATTCTCTTGGCGATTACCTTAACAATATGGTATAAGAGGCATAACGCCACCAGAATTTTCAAATATCCGATCTGGCAATTTTAGATGTCACTCCTTATGAGTTGTATCTAAGCTCATAATTCAAATGCTATGTCCTTGTGGGCATATGTGCCCTCACAACGGCATTTCTTTACTATAATACTCAACGTTACACATTTTCGGCGATATAAGCTGTACTCCGTTAGTAACATGAGCTGTTTTCTATGTTTTTTGGTTTAAACTTGCTTGTCAATCTATTGTGAAACGGCTAAATTTGTCATCATCACAATTTTTTGAAGTAATGGTTCTAAAAAACATATTGATAACGGGTCTGTTAGCGGTCATAGCTCCGCTATGTATCAATGCAGGACAGAAAGAAGTATGTCACAATGTGCCACGCGATTCGATAGTGCTGAGCGACCCCGCAATTCTTGCCGACAGCACGACCCGGATGTACTACATGACCGGTACGGGAGGGAAACTTTGGAAGAGCAAAGATCTTGACCGATGGAGCGGCCCGTACGACGTAGCCGATACAGACCCCGCATCGTGGATGGGTCCACATCCCGCCATATGGGCTGCCGAACTGCATGAATATAAGGGGAAATACTATTACTTCGCCACGTTTACCAATCCCGATGTAATAATCGATGAATACCGTGGCAACAAAATAGAACGCAGAGCCTGCCATGTACTTGTAAGCGACACCCCCGACGGACCGTACCGCCCCATGGCTGACAAGACGTATCTTCCGGCCGACCGGCCGACTCTCGACGGCACATTCTGGGTTGACACCGACGGCAAGCCTTATATGATATATTGCGGTGAATGGCTACAGAACTGGAACGGCACTATAGAGCGCATAAGACTGAAAGACGATCTTAGCGGCACAATAGGCGAGGGCGAGATTCTGTTCCGGGCGTTTGACTCACCGTGGAGCCGCGAGATTATAGACGGCAAAGAGAGCCCGAGCAAGGTCACCGACGGACCGTGGCTGTTCAGAACCGGCACAGGACGCTTGGGTATGTTGTGGACAAGCTGGATATATGACAAATACACACAAGGCGTGGCCTACTCCGAGTCAGGCACTCTCGACGGTCCGTGGATACAGCAGCAAGAACCGGTGACACCCCCTGACTTCGGTCATGGAATGCTCTTCAAGACCCTCGACGGCAAGTGGATGATGTCGGTACACAGCCATAAAAACATAAACGGATATTATCACCGCGTGCCCCATCTCTTCGACGTGGACATATCGGGCGACAGACTCATCGTCAGTCCCGTTCCCCGCGGCTGTAAATGACTGTTATAGTCACAAAAATTACGGTTACGCGCTCAATGATTAATTTTCAAAAAGTTCGGAATGTGAGCCAAGACGCACCAGATCAATACTATCTGTATCAGGGTCAAACCATATCAACAAAAAATCGCTCTCTATATGGCACTCCATATAGCCGGCATAGTTACCGGCAAGCATATGAGGATAATTTTCTGCAGGTATCGGTTCCTCATTCTGTAACAGTTTAAGTATCTTAAACAACTTTTCCAGCTTCCTCCGATTATTTCGGAAACGTTTGTAATCCTTCTTGTACCGTGTAGTCGGCCTTAGCTTCTTCATAGGCCCATCGACTTCTCCATAGCTTCAATAGAAGACATATCCAAAGCCGGAGTATCGCGCAGCATTCCCGAACGCACCTCTTCCATCGCTTTAAGTGTTGCCTTGTTAGGAGTATGATAGGCGGCATCGATAAGCAGAGTCTCGACAAAATTATTAAGACTTCGGTTCTGGCATTTTGCCAATTCTTTAAGACGCTCAATCAGATCGACTGACAAACGGAAACTTTGGTTCTTTTTCTGAATCGCTACATCCATGGTTGTAATATTTTATATTACAAAATTAATCATTTTATATTATAAATACAACATATCTGCATTACATGTTCCATAAACTCATCAACTTGTTCGCATTTTTTATTTTTCTTAGATACTTTGATTTCGGCATTATAGAATATTTTGCATTGCTCTCGACTTATTTGTATCTTTGCTAATAAACCGTTACGCGATGGAAATAAACGCCAGCATATTCAACGATTTTCTGATTGCTATGACTGCTACGGCCGTAGTAGTTTTCGTGGCGCTTCACTTTGTCGAGGCGGGTTACGGCATGATGTATACCAAACGGTGGGGTCCGGCAATCAACAACCGCCTCGGATGGGTACTCATGGAGGCTCCGGTATTTGTAGTCATGCTGTTGTTGTGGGCTTTCTCGCAACGACGTGCCGAAACAGCCCCGGTGGTTATGTTTCTGTTATTCGAACTGCACTACTTTCAGCGGTCATTCATCTTCCCTCTTCTTATCAGAAGCAACGGCCATATGCCTTTGTCAATAATACTTATGGGCGTCACGTTCAACGTACTTAACGCTCTGATGCAGGGCGGATGGATATTTTATATATCACCGGCAGGGCTCTATCAGGATTCTTGGCTTTGGTCATGGCAGTTTATCACAGGCACAGCCGTATTCTTCGCCGGCATGTACATAAACATAGACAGCGACCGCATAATACGCAATCTCAGACAACCCGGCGACCGCCGCCATTACATACCCCGCGGTGGAATGTTCCGCTACGTCTCGTCGGCCAATTACTTCGGCGAATTTGTCGAATGGACAGGCTTTGCCATACTTACATGGTCGTGGGCCGGAGCAGTCTTCGCTCTATGGACCTTCGCTAATCTCGCTCCGCGAGCCGGCAAGATACATGACCGCTACACCCGCGAGTTCGGCGAGCAATTCACGTCACTGCGTCTGCATCGTATAATACCGTATATCTACTGACAATGAAAAAAGACAATTCTCTACTCTTCACCGAAGGTCGCATCGGTCCGGTGTCACTCCGCAACAGGACCATACGCTCAGCTGCATTTGAAGGTATGGCCGATGGAAACAGTCCTACCCGCATGCTCAAGGACTACCATGTATCGGTAGCCGAAGGAGGTGTGGGCATGACCACGCTCGCATATGCTTCCGTGACCCGCAACGGGCTGTCATTTCCGAGTCAGCTGTGGATGCGGCCGGAGATAATACCGGCACTCCGCGACATAACCGACTCCATACACGCTGCCGGAGCCAAAGCGTCGATACAGCTCGGACACTGCGGCAATATGTCGCACAGATCGACGGCAGGCGAGACCCCCATATCGGCTTCAGGACGCTTCAACATATACTCGCCCACCCCGGTAAGAAAAATGCGCGACGACGAGATAATAGCCATGAGCAAATCTTTCGGCGAGGCGGTGCGCATGGCTCGTGACGCAGGCATGGACTGCGTGGAGATACACGCGGGCCACGGCTACCTGATAAGCCAGTTTCTGTCACCATACACCAATCACCGCCGCGACCGTTGGGGCGGTTCTCTCGACAACCGCATGCGCTTCATGAAGCTGTGCATGAATGAGGTGATGGAAGCGGCAGGCAGCGACACAGGCGTGGTGGTTAAGATGAACATGCGTGACGGCTTCAAGGGAGGCATGGAACTTGACGAAACCCTCACCGTAGGCCGCGAGCTTGAACGCCTCGGCGTGCATGCACTGGTACTCTCCGGCGGCTTCGTGAGCAAGGCTCCCATGTATGTCATGAGGGGCGAGATGCCGATTAAAGCACTCACCCACTACATGGACTCTCGGTGGCTGAAATACGGCGTAAAGATGTTTGGCCGCATGATGATACCGAGCGTACCCTATAAGGAGTGCTATTTTCTTGATGACGCCAAGATATTTCGCCGTGAGTTACGGCTGCCCCTAATATATGTAGGCGGATGTTCGACCCGACAGAGTATCGACCGGGTACTTGACGAAGGGTTTGAGTTCGTGCAGATGGGCCGCGCGCTGCTGACCATGCCCGATTTTGTCAACCACATGCGCGACGGGCTTGAGTCATCGGGGTGCGAGCACGTCAACTACTGCATAGGACGCATGTATTCGCGGGAGATGGCATGTCATAAGTGCGTCAACGACCTTCCGCCGGCTCTACGACGCGAAATCGATACCATAAAATCACGTCAGCGATGAGCATAGCTTTGGTAACGGGGGCATCATCGGGCATAGGGTTTGAATTTTGCTGGCAGCTTGCCGATTTGGCATATGACATTGTTGCGGTCAGCAACAGGCCTGATGACCTTCAACGGTGTGCGGCCGAGATTGAGAATAGGTGGGGAGTCAAGGTGACCACATACTGCCTCGACCTTGCCTCGGCCGACGCCGCCGAAAAGTTGCTGGCATTTGTAGACGAAAAAGATCTCATACCTGAAATTGTAATAAACAATGCCGGCATATTTGACTTCAAGAGAGTGGCTCATATGCCGCCCGCCCACATTGACGCTTATATCGACCTGCACATGAGGACCATGACCCACATATGCCGCTTGTTCGGCGGCTTGATGTCAGCCAATGGCGGCGGATGCATACTTAACATGTCGTCCATGTCGTGCTGGATGCCAATGCCGGGAATAGCCATGTACAGTGCCACGAAAGCCTACATAAGGGCATTCTCTCGGGCCTTCCGCATAGAGATGAAGGACTATGATGTATCGGTAACCGTAGCCTGTCCGGGAGGCATAGCCACTGACCTTTTCGGACTTCCCAAGCGGCTGCAACGGCTCGGCACAAAAGTGGGAGCGCTCTACACGCCGCAGAAGTTTGTGCGCAAGGCCTTGAAGCGGACATTGGCGGGTAAGGCGCAGTATATCAACGGCGTTATGAACCGGCTGGCCATACCGGCCGTGGCCTCCCTACCCGAATGGGCACGTGTACTGATCAGGAAAAAACTCCTTGATAGAATCGACCGATGAATACCGACGGAGTATACATAGTCACCGGAGCTACAGGCGGAATAGGACGGGCCATAACAAAGGCACTGGCGGCGCGAGGATGCAGGGTGGTGCTTGCCTGCCGTAATACCGACAAAGCCGAGCGCTTTATCAACGAACCCGACAGCGGGGGCATGGACTGCGATATACTGCCTGTAGACCTGTCATCGCTGTCATCGGTACGCGAGGCGGCAGTGGAGGCAGCCTCACGCCATTACAAAATAAACGCGCTTATAAACAATGCAGGCACTATGCCCGGAAGACTTACAATCACCGATGACGGTTATGAAGAGGCCACACAAACCAATTTTATAGCAACCGCCCTTTTTTCACGGTTGCTTGCTCCGTTAATTTCCACAGGCGGTTCCGTAGTGTTTACAACGTCAATGACACGGCACATAGTAAAGTTACGAACCGACTGGCTCGACAGAGCCGTCTCCCGTCACGGACGCTTCACCACCTACGGCAGAAGCAAGCTTATGCTGACGCATTTCGCCCTCGACTTTGCCGACGAACTGAAACCGAGAGGCATAAGAGTAAACTGTTCCGATCCCGGCATCGTGGACTCGTCAATAATAACAATGGATAATACAATTGTGAATTATTTAAGCGACAGGTTGTTTCGTCCGCTGATATCGACACCTGCACAAGGCGCCGAACCCGTCATGACAGCTCTAAAAAGCCGTCTTACAGGCTGTATATTCACCCGCCGTGGAGTAAACCATATACCGAAGTCGTACATGCACAATCCGTTGCACGCACTGCCTGCGTCAGCCATCAAAGACCTTATGTAAACAGTCTGTCGGCCAACGTAGGGTCAAAATGAGGAAAACCGGCGGAGATTTCTGCTGCCATAAGCCGGCTCCCGTCGCTTTCGGCAAGAAGACGGTCAATCGGTATCACCGCTGCCGACATAGGGTTGTAGCGTTCGCCGAGCGACAGATAAAACCCCTGCCGGATCAATGCCTCTGCAAGTTGTGGCTTTCCGCGAAAGCCGTGTATGATCCACGGCATTGTAGGCTTAAGTTCTTTTTTTAACGCTATCATCTGCTGATGCGCTTTTACGACATGCAATATGACAGGCAGGCCGAACTCCTCGCTTATAGCGGCCTGTCGGCGAAATATACGGTCCTGTACGTCAAGCGGAGCGCCGGCGATGCCGTCAAGTCCGCATTCGCCTACAGCCGCTATAAGTCCGCTACGGGCAAGCGTGAGGGTCACATCAAGATATTTGTCAACCGAGGGTGAAAGTGTATCCCACGGATGTACCCCAGCCGAGTATATCATGTCGGGCCGCATAGGGGTCGCGAAGTCATAGTTTATTATGGCTCCGTGGCGCGACAGGTCATGGGTATGTATGTCTGTGATCTTCATGGCACCGGGTCATATCCGCTTCCTCCCCACGGATGGCAACGTGCTATGCGTTTCAGAGCGAGCCACATGCCTTTAAAAGGTCCGTGCTTACGCAGAGCCTCAATAGCATATTGGCTGCATGTGGGAGTATAGCGACACGCCGGCGGCATATGCGGAGAAATGGCGCCTTGATAAAAGCGTATGGGCAATACAAGCAGGTCAGTCAGCAGACGGCGCATCATCGGCATCTGTTGTTTTGAGAATAGAGTCGCTTATGCGCGACAATATCTTTTTTACTGCATCCTCTATGCGGCGATAGGGCTGAAGAGTATCGGATACGAATATGAACGCTATGTCAAGCGGCAATGTCGTCGTATCGGGAAGAATAGCGCGGTGAAGCCTGTATGCCTCGCGTATGCGTCGGCGCATAGCCACCCGGTCGACGGCATGACGGAGTCTTTTCTTAGGTACCGACACAAGAAAGCGGGTGCCGCCGGCCCTTGTTCCGTCGAGCCGCCACACCGCTCTTACAGGAAAAGCCATAACGCCCGCTATCCCCGGTTTATGGGAAAAGAGGGCGTCTATGGCTGATACGGAGCGTAATTTTTCGCGCTTATATAGACGATGTGATGTCACGTCAATTGTTTTGAGCATCCTCCTTGAGGAAGAGGTCGAGAGCGGCCGTCATCGAGGGCGCTTTAACCGAAGGTGCCTCCATGTCAAGACGCAGTCCGGCGTTGCGTACGGCTTGAGCCGTAGTAGTGCCGAAGCATCCGATCTTGATCTCATCCTGCTTGAACTTTGGGAAATTTTTAAGCAGAGAGTCGATACCCGACGGACTGAAGAAGAGCAGCATATCGTAATCGAAAGGTTCGTCAGGACCGAAGTCATTGCTCACAGTGCGGTACATGACCGCCTTCGTATAATTTATATTGTTGTGGTCGAGGATATTAAGATCTTCCTTATGTACATTGCTCACGGCATACAGATAACGTTCTTTATTATGCTTGAGCAAATAAGGCAGAAGGTCATCGAGTTTGCCGGTATTGACAAAGAATATCTTGCGCTTGCGATACACTATATATTTCTGAAGATAATTGGCTATTGCCTCGGTAGTACAGAAATACTTCATGGTATCGGGTACAGCATAGCGCATCTCCTCACAAAGGCGAAAGAAATGATCTACGGCAGTACGTGCGGTAAAGATAATCGCTGTAAAGTCAGGAATGGATATTCGGGATTGACGAAATTCTTTAGCGCTCAGGCCCTCAACCTTTATGAAAGGACGAAATTCAATCTCGACACCGTATTTTTCCGCAATTTCGTAGTAGGGCGATTTTTCTGATGTAGGTTTCGGCTGCGAAACAAGTACTTTTTTAACTTTCACTCTATGAACAACTTGTGTAAGATTAGCTAATTAAAATACGACAAAGTGAAAATATGCCGTTGAATACCAACAAAGCCGGTATGATTTCCACGGTGCAAAGGTACAAAATAAAATAAAGCAACGTTGAAAAATTGTGGTAAAAAATTCTAAATCCCTTATAAATGAATATAATCCGAGCACATAAATATAACAATATACTCGTACATAACAGCGCTACGGCCGAGGCCGGATAGAAGAGTACGGCCATAGCCGGAAGCAGCAGACAGAAACCAAGAAGGGTCTGCGATGAATTAAAACCTCCAAGCAACTGGTCGGCCTGCTCAGGTTCGGCAAAAACGTAACCGATGACCTTATAGGCGGCCACCTGAAGAAAATAATACCCGATTGTGACACCGATAAACGCGCCGGCCACCACGGCGGCACGATCCAGCGGCACATACAGCCCCAGCAACGGCATAGCCGCCAGCAGCAGTATGGACTCGCACACACACAACTGTACTATGAGGGCACCAATGATGCGGGTTTCGTTGACGGTGCGTTCGTCAAAGAGCGTGGAACGTCGGCGCATGCTCCACATGTCATTGAAAAGTGTCTTCATAAAGCGTGAATACTGATGTATGTTGAATATGACAATCAGCATCATGGCTATTATTATACACAGCAATCCCGAGTTATAGCCCAACAGTTCTGGACGGGGCTCGAGCGGTAGTCCGGAGGCATAAGCGGTGACACTATTATTTATGCCCGCGGCATCGACTTCAAGCGGAGCCTGAAATGAATGACACAGTTTTATGGACTCGACGACTGCCATTGGTATCAGTATTTATCGCCGATGTCATATATTGTCAGGTCGGCCGATACGGCCCTGACAGCCTCCTCCGGAGTCTCGGCCACGGTCCATAAGCCGTGGGCACGCATGAAGCGTTCGCTATCAGTGTGTTTCAAATGAGCAAGCAGCATGTCATAAAACCCGTAAGCGTTAGCTATCACGACATTGCCTTCATAAAGACCCAACTGACGCCATGTTATTATCTCGAAAAGTTCGTCGAGAGTGCCCACCCCGCCGGGAAGCGCTATGGCCCCGCACGACAGGTCGGCCATGGTCTTCTTGCGCTCGTGCATTGACGTTGTGATCAGAGTAGAGTCAAGACCGCGATGATTCCATCCACGCTTCATCATGAAGTCGGGAAGTACGCCTACTGTCCTGCCGCCGGCCTCCTTGGCTCCGTCGATAGCGGCAGCCATAAGCCCTCCGCGACCTCCGCCGCTCACGAGTGTGAAGCCGCTCCGGGCTATGGCACGTCCTGTAGCGCGAGCCCACTCCATATAGCGGGGCTCGATATCGCAACTCGACGCGCCGTATATGACTATACCTTTGCTCTCCATTACAGTCTATTGTACCTCCATAAGACGGGCAAGATACTTGCCTATTATGTCAAACTCGAGATTCACTCTGCTGCCCTCCGCGATGCGGTGAAAGTTAGTGTGCTCGAAAGTATAGGGTATTATAGCCACACGAAAAGATTCCGGCTCCGAGTCACACACCGTCAGGCTCACGCCGTTGACCGTAACAGAACCTTTTTCGACAGTCACATAACCGCGGCGAGCTAGAGTCTTGTCGGCCGTATAGCGAAAACGGAAATATGTGCTACCGTCGACCTCGCGTACTTCATCGCACACAGCCGTGCAGTCGACATGGCCCTGTACTATATGACCGTCAAGGCGTCCGTTCATCATCATGCTGCGCTCCACATTGACAAGGTCGCCCACCTTCAGGTCGCCGAGATTGCTTCGGTCGAGAGTCTCCTGTATAGCGGTGACGGTGTAGGTGTTGTCGCCCGGGAGCGACACTACCGTCAGACACACACCGTTGTGCGATATCGACTGGTCGATTTTCAGCTCGTCGACAAACGAGCATGTGAGCGTAAGGTGTACATTGCCGCCGTCACGCTCAACGGCCGTCACCCGGGCCGCTTCCTCTACTATTCCTGAAAACATAATTGCATTTGATAAATTTATAACGCAAAGATACGAATAAGTCAAGAGCTATGCCAATTTTATTTAAGCAGAGCCGGGCGTGAGTGCCTAAGACATAGTCAATTTTACAAAATACACCCATCTTATCAAGCCCTGACAATGAAGTTTACCGATTAAATAACTATATTCGCGTCATGATACTGCTTTGGATATCGATAGGACCGGTCGAAACCTGCGTGTTGTTGCTCATAGCGGCGGCAGCGGTTGTCGCCTTATCGGTACGTCCCACGGCGGCAGTGCCGCCCGAAGAGTTTTATTACGCCGGCTCCCTCGTCATTTACGACGGTGAAGAACCGCCGACACCCGAACTTCTTGTCGAAACACATGACGGCGTAACGGAGTGGACACGATACGGCTTTGACCGGCAGCCACCCGCCGGCATCGAAGCTGTAAGCATAGCATTAACCCTGCGCGGCGCCGATGTTACCATCGAGGAACGCATTGTCGCCGATCGGGCGTCATCGATAACCGACAGCACGGTCTGCGCCCGATTCCGACCCGATTGTTTCGTAGCCGGACGCACCTATCGTGTACGCTATAACTCCTCGGCGCTAAGTCGCTCCGTCACATTCACCTTTGTTGCCGGCAGCAGCATGCCCTTCCGCCTCCCACTCCGCCACTAAAATTGGCTCAATGTAAAAATGCGGTTGTTAAACGACGACTATGTCTGTGGTAGGGACGCCGGAAGTACGTCATCAGGTGTAACCCGTATGGCCATCCGGCTTCGCGGGCGCCGTACTACCGGCGCCTCTACATGCCTATTGCATTTTACACTTCAACCTGCCGACTTTGAAGCTGCCCCACTAACTGCAAGTATGCCATAAAAAAAGCGAACTCAGATAGACTCTGAATTCGCTGTCTGTGGAGTATAGCGGACATGAAATATTAGTAAAATATAGATTTATATAGCATCTATAGTATAATACAATAGATTGTGGAATAAGTATTTAAGTAAAGGGATGTAAAATTTAAGTAAATTAGAAATTCTTTGATTTATTCAAAAATTGTATGTAAATTTGTATGGGTAAAACAAAGGTGCTTTACCTTAAATAATCTCTCCGAATATGGATAAGTACAAACATCGCGTTAGCTTCCGGTTGGAGAAGCGAAAAGACAAAGAAGGCAATTATGCTACCGAACTCCCCATCAACGCCGACATTACATTCGGTGGCAAAAGAATATGGTACTATACCGGATATAAGATAGCTCCATCAAAGTGGGACGAAAAAGCCCAACGTGTAAAGCGCAATAATTTCAATTCAGATAACATTTCTTCGACAGACATCAATTTGCGCCTTGGAAAAATAGAAGCCGCTGTTGATACGGCTTTCGGGCAATTAGAATTGCTTGATGAGGCTGTTACTCCTGCTACCGTCAGGGAGGAATTGAAGCGGGTGCTTAATGAAGAGAAAGGAACACGCCTTACCATACACCAGACATATCAGTTGCTTATTGACGAAAGGGAAAAGGAGATAAAAGAATCACTATCGACAGCACAATGGACTGTAAGTACATTGAAGAAACATAAGACGATGCTGCGTCATCTGACTGATTTCCGTTGTGGACTGTATTTTGAGGATGTAAATGACGATTTATTGGCGAAATTTGAGTTATTCCTTGTTGGCAAAGGGCTTGCCAACGGGTATGTCAGTAAGTCAATGCGTGATATACAGACGTTCCTAAATTGGGCCACAAGGAAAGGTTACAACAAGAGTACAGCCTATAAGACGTATCAACCGAGATTTCGTGATGAAACAAAATCAGACTCCACAGTAAATCTATTCGCTCTTACAGAGGAAGAATTGTTGGCTATCATGACATTTCCGACCCATAGATCGGCTATAGATAGAGCAAGAGATGTGTTTTTGTTTTCTTGCTTTACCGGGCTGAGGTTTTCTGATGTGATGAATTTACGTTGGTCCAATATCAAAGGTGATATAATTGATATTACAGCGAAGAAGACAAGTCATCGCCAACGGTTTGCGTTGGCTACGGAGGCTTTGCGTATCATCGCTAAATACCCAAAGTCGCCCGATGAGACCGATCCTTGCGTTTTTCCTCAAATCTCCAATCAGAAGTATAATGCTCACTTGAAAGAGGTTGGAAAGTTGGCAGGCATGACAGGCGATTGGATTACAGAGAAGCAAAGCGGTAGGGAAAAGACAAGAGAAGTTCGTCCAAAATATGAATTGCTTACCTCCCACGTTGCCCGGCGCACATTTGTGACGATGTGTCTGCGAAAAGGAATGTCGCCTGAAGATATACGCGCCGTCACAGGACATACTACCGCCGACATGATGATGAAGTATGTGAAGTTCGACGATGAAAGCAAGCGCGAGAAGATGAGCATACTTAATGCGAATCGTCAACAAGAATGCGAAACCGTATTTGATTATGGAGTCAGCACCGAGGAGCGAATGAAACTCGGCATACCAGAACAATCAGCATACTTTGAATTGTTTGAGGGCGATACGTCATCCGTAACCGCACACCTCGCACTGCTATTTCATCTTCGCAAGGACTTTGACCGCAGAGCTACATATATGAAGCGTTTGCCAAATAATAAATTCAATGAGGTTATTGAAGTTATAATTGGTATGGAAATATCCTGATTGTGCTAATTCTGAGTATATTTGCAAAATAAATGTCAGAATTTCTAAAATGAAAATTATTTATGAAAGATAAAAATGGTATTGAAATTACTTTAGGAAAATTAGCCCGTTATATAGGTGATGGATGGAACAGCATCGTTGATTACATGAGGATAAGGAGGAAACACCCAATACCATCAGATCCGAACTATATACTGTCGCTTGAGGAAATAAAAATTATTTCTCCAATAATATATTTCCAACTCATGCATGGTAAATTTGAAATACCATATTTATTTCAAATAGATATAGCAGAGTTGGAAGAGGAGTTAAATCTTGAGATAGGTAAAATGTATTACTCCGATAGGACGAATAAATTTTATTTTTATCGTGGATGGAATAGCAGTTATTTTATTCGAGAAATTAGAGATTTCAAATTTACATTTGAAATTGCTTCGTCGTGTGGCCAAATTGTAAGAAGATCACCATTTAATTATGGAGAAAGTTCTTACGAAGGATTATTGATTAGCAATATTAAGGAATTAGAATTAAAAGAAGCTGATTGTGTTTACCTTAATTTAGGTGATTGTTATTATAGTCCCGATAAAAGATTGAATATCCGATACACATGTGGAGGGTTGATTGGAACTTATCATTTTGAAAATGAGTGGGAGGAACTTGTAGTATTGTCATTTGAGGAACTCAAAAGGTTGATACCAATCGAGTCCTATAATCGGATTAAGCTCAAGGATATAAAGGTATATGTATATGAAAATATGAGAATCTCTGTTTTTCGTGAGTATATTTCAGGGTATTACAGAGGTGAAGATAGTGGAGCCAGATATCCAGAATATGATGAAGAGTTTATCTGTCAATATGATTTGGTGTCCTTAAAAAATGAACATAAAAAAACAATACAAGCTATAGCAAATGGATTTAATAACATAATAACCGGAGAGCATCCATTCTATAAGATTATTTTATCTCATCCAGAATTATGTACAAAAGGTGAACCAACGCATAATATGTATTATCAATGACATTAATGGATGTCGGTGGGAATCCAACATTGCATAGGTGAGAGATAAGAAACTACTTTTCAAAAGGTAAAGCTCCATTTAATAAATCCTTAAACCTAAGAGAAAAATTTGTTGCCATTTCTAAGTCCCCATGCGTTGTAGTTATGACTTCATCATTTTTCGTTTCTGCATTTGTACTCCAATTATAGGAACCATGTAGAACAACTTGATTGTCGATTACGCAAAATTTATTATGCATTTTCCCCCCTCCACTTCCTCTTTTCTCAAATACAGGAATATCGGTTTCGGGAAAATATTTATGATTAGTGTAGTCTCTGTTAAGTAAAATCTTTACATCCACGCCGGCATGATATAATTCTTCCAATTTATTAACTATTACGATATTGCTAATCCATGCAACTGCAACCCAAACAGAGAGTTTTGCTTCACTTAAGGCTATAAGTATATCATTTTGTATTTTAGTAAACTTAGCCTCATTTATAATGTCATTGTTGTGATATACTATATCACCACTTATGCTATATATCCCGTTACACTCTACAAACGAATATCCATCATGCATGATTATTGGATTTATAATGTGGATACATTCTTCAGGCGAAGGACTATCTTTTACGACAGCCTCTAAAATCACTCTCAAAGCATCCGAATCATTTAATTCTCTTAAATGATGAATTGTAAATTCTTTGCGAGAAGGTCTTTGTCCATTTGCTTTATTAATTGATGGCAGCCCTTTTTCATCATATACCTCTCTGTAACCCCCATACTTATTAAACAACATGACTAAATCTTTACCTTTACGACGAAGTGAAGGTGCATCATCACCATTTACAATAGTGTGAAGTTCTTGAATTCAATGATTCGGTAAAAATTACAGAAGTAGTTGAAACTTAAGTTAATATAACGAATTATCAAATACAAATGAATCGCCAAAGCGTTCATTATAAAAAACTTAGCGTATGAACGTATTGGCGATTCTCA
>Ga0209064_1000455_pt1 | contig 92459 bp, 80 predicted proteins | sample Inofromicrocosms_FD_187498 | JGI IMG/M metagenome (GOLD analysis project Ga0209064, IMG submission 187498) | Mouse cecum microbial communities from Vienna, Austria - Inoculum for glucosamine and mucus D2O microcosms (SPAdes) (version 2) | ecosystem: Host-associated > Mammals > Digestive system >...
TTGCATAAAGGTTGTACATACGATGGTTTGAACTTAATGTTTTAATCACCACTAAGTTACTAAAAATCAGCGACATGTACAACTTTTTACTCATATTTATCAACTTAAATTAATTCCGCCAACGGGTATAAGTATGTTGTTTCTGCCTGTTGGCAAGGCTTCTGTCATGTATATCCGCCTTGTCGGACAACAGGAACTTCCAATCCTGTGCCCTTATCAATGAGTCGAGCATCTTTGTATCATACCCTATGGAGTACAACCCGCCTACAATGGCACCCATTGATGTTCCGGCAATATAGTCAATCGGTATGCCTGCACGCTCTATCACACGCAGCGCACCGATATGTGCCATGCCCTTGGCACCGCCGCCACTCAGCACCACCGCCACCTTTTTGCGCGGCACATCATGCTGCTCTTCCGCCGCACCGGCAAACGCGGAAAGCATCAGTGCTGCCAACATTATGACAAAAACACGTACTTTCATACCTATATGTCTTAATTACATGTTATGGTTCATGAACCTGTGCTCAGCCAGTTTCTCATATTTTGTGCCCGGCTGTCCGTAGTTGGCAAACGGGTATATGCTTATCCCGCCGCGCGGAGTGAATATGCCCGTCACCTCAATATATTTAGGTTCCATCAGGCGTACAAGGTCCTTCATTATAATGTTCACACAGTCTTCATGAAAATCACCGTGATTACGGAAGCTGAACAGATAGAGTTTCAGACTCTTGCTCTCCACCATTTTCTCTGCCGGAACATACTGTATGCGTATTTCGGCAAAGTCGGGCTGACCCGTTATGGGGCACAGCGACGTAAACTCAGGGCAGTTGAATTGCACCCAATAGTCGTTGCCGGGATGTTTGTTGGTGAATGTCTCGAGCACCTCCGGTGCATAGTCGTCGGCATATCTCGTAGCGGTGCCGAGAGCCTTCAATCCCTCACCGCATCTGTTTTCATTGTTCTCTTTCATAAATTGAATATTTTCCATATATTATAACTTATACCTTCGTCATATACATCGGTATCTTCAAACTCCTTTGTCTTACGTACAACACGTATGGTGACAGGGAGTACCATTATTTCATACAATGTCTTGAGCACGACCTGTGACACTATAAGCGACGGCATCTCCGACACCGGAATTACGCCCCACAAAGCTAAAGGAAAGAATATCAGCGAGTCGGCTGTCTCTCCGAATATAGTACTGACAACGGCACGGACAGAGAAATGCCTTCCTCCCGACGACAATTTCATGCGGCTCATCACGTATGCGTTGATGAACGAACCTGCAAGAAAGGCTACAAACGAGGCAGCGGCAATACGAGGAGCAAGACCGAAAACAGCATGGAAACCGTCTTCGTTGTCCCAATATGGCGCGCCAGGGATGAAATCGGCAAGAGCACCGAACATCACGAATATGAAGTTCATGGCGAAGCCCGTCCATATCAGCAACCGCGCCTTGCGGTATCCCCACACCTCGCACACACAGTCGTTGATGATGTAAGAAACAGGAAAGACCAGCAGTCCGCCCGTTATGTTCACCAAACCAAAGGAAATCTGCTTTGTCTCAAGCACGTTTGCCGTTATAAGGCAAACACAGAAGAGTATGCTGAAAAGCATGAACAGCACACTCACATTGTTCTGTCTTTTTCTCATTATTCTTGTTTTTTAAGAGGTTTACCAAGCACTCTGTTGTTAATATCGCGGCAAAATTAATAAAAAAACTCAACGGACAAGGTTTTTAGTACTTATTAATTCTTAAATAAACATTTAATATTTATCTTTGCTCAACAAACAATTATAAAGAAACATACAAATGAAAAGACATTTATCAATAGCCCTAATGGCTTTATGCGCCGCAACAATAAGCGCGCAAGACGTAGAGTTTAAAATCACAGGAACAGCTCCGGCTGACGTAAAAACGGTATACCTGATAAACAAAGATGCAAGAAACGATGTGGACAGCGTAGAGGTGAAGGACGGCAAATTCGGCTTTTCCGGAACAAAAGCGGCAAACACCTTGTTTATCGTTATGGCACAAAACAACGGCACAATGTTCTTCTGTGACGGCACACCGGTAGAAGTAGACCTGACCGGATGCACATCCAAAGGCTCGGCACTGAACACCAAACTGGGTGGATATATGGGGAAATACAACTCGTACATGTCAAGGATGAGCGATCTCGGCAAGCAATATTCTGAAATAAAGGGTAGCACTGACCAGGACAAGGCAGCAAAGATGAAAGCAATAGAGGATGAATATGACAAACTGAGCAATGAGTTTACGATATATGCAAAGAGTATTGTGAACGATAACAAGGACAACATCATCCCTGCCGCATTTATAAATAATATAATGTATGAGTTGTCTTACGACGAGCTTAAGGCACTGCTTCCGGAGACGGCACCGTATTACAGCCACGCACAGATGAGACAGCCGAAAGCCCTGCTGGCATCATACGAATTGCGCCAACCGGGTACAATGTTCAAGGATATTACGATGAATGACGACAACGGCAAGGAACGCAAGCTGAGCGAATGGTGCGGAAAAGGCAACTATGTGATGATTGATTTCTGGGCAAGCTGGTGTGGTCCGTGCCGTGGAGAGATGCCGAACGTAGTAGCAAACTACGAGAAATATCACTCAAAAGGTTTTGAAATAATCGGCATATCGTTCGACACTAAAGCCGAGGCATGGAAGGCTGCGATAAAAAGCCTCGGCATGAAATGGCCGCAACTGAGCGACCTTAAGGGCTGGAAGTCCATAGGAAAGGACATCTACGGTATCAACTCGATACCTGCAAGCATACTGCTCGACAAAGAAGGAAAGATTATCGCCGTGGATTTGCGTGGCGAAAAGCTGGGCGAAAAGCTGAAAGAGCTGTATGGGTTTTAAAAGGAGATAGAGGAAGATTTCAAAGGAGATAAGGGGAAGATTAAGGACAATAGCCTTGTACCAAACAATAAAGCATACGTCTTTTATCTTCCCCTTATCTCCTCTTTATCTTCCCTTTATCTCCTAAAAAACTCTGTCTCCTCTTTATTTATCCCCCGTCACACATTCACGACAAGCCATGTGATATATCCGCAGAAGAGCAAAGCAAGCACAACACCTTCCCAACGGGCTATCATATACTTGGTATACGAGAACATCCAAAGCAACACCACGCCGATAAGCATAACCAACATGTCTACGGTCGTAATACCTTCTATCTGCATCGGGGCGACGAGTCCCGTTACACCGAGTATCATAAGTATGTTGAATACATTACTGCCTATCACATTTCCTATAGCCATTCCACTCTGCCCCTTGCGAGCCGCGACAACACTCGTTGCAAGCTCGGGCAGCGAAGTGCCGCACGCCACGACGGTAAGACCGATAACCGCCTCGCTGACACCAAGGGCACTTGCTATGTCGGAAGCCCCGTTGACAAACAGGTGACTGCCGCCGATGAGACAAGCAAGACCGATAACAATAAATACAACCGACATACAAATAGAAAGATTTTCCTTCTTTCCCTCAACGACAGAAACCTTTCCTTTCTTTGCAAGACGCAGCGTATAAACCATGAAAAATATAAATGCGGCAAACAATAAAGCCGCATCCATGCGCGATATATCACCGTCAAGACTCATTAGCACAAGCATGAGAGTTGCCGCCATGGCAAACGGCATGTCCTTCTTCACCGCAGAACGACTTATAGCCATGGGTGCTAAAGCCGCAGAGACACCGACAATAAGCATCGTATTGAAAATGTTGCTGCCCACGACATTGCCCACCGCAAGGTCCGGGGTACCCTTTATCGCAGACACCAGACTGACAAAGAACTCAGGCATCGACGTGCCCATTGCCACAACAGTAAGCCCTATTACCATCTGAGGAATATTCATACGCTGCGCCAATGCCGTAGCACCGTCTGTCAGTCGGTCGGCTCCCCACAATACAAGAGCCACTCCTATTACAACACAAATAATGCCTATCATAAAATACTTTTAATGTTAATACGATAGACAAAGTTATTGAAAAAAGCCCGGAACCGGCAACAAAGCATTCTTATTTTAGCTATTAATAAGGATGCGAAACATTTATTTAACGTGAATACGACAAATTTATATTTCCTGTTATATTACAAACAACACCTGACCTTCCTTTGGAAAAAGAGGGACAGAGGCGGTTTGTACAATCAGTAGAACAAACGTTTTTCAAGGCAAAAACATCATCACTCCAACATAAAAGACATGCCATAAAAACGCATTGTCTAACCTCTTGTAAATCAGAATAATACCTTTTAGTTTCTAAAAGGTGGCATATTGCACGCTAATATGCCGCCTTTCGCGCTCCAAAACGCCACCTTTTAGAAGCCGCCAGGTCGCCTCTTGGAAAACAGGAACATTATTTGAAGATAAAGACGGCTGTCCTGCAATATAAAAGAAGTCTTTTCTTTGCTTTTCCACCTTTTTACATTATCTTTGCATTATATAAGTTTATCTTATTTAAAGATAACGCCAACCGGACGCAATCAAGCTTGTTTGATATTGCCAAGGCAAAACCTTACGGTTGGAATACACTTAGTATCTGCAATATAAAGTGAATATAACGAAACTTCTGAACAGTTCGCTGAAGATAGCGTTGCCGCTCGTTTTGGGCGGCATGATATTGTATTGGATGTACCGCGACTTCGACTTCAGACGTATCTGGAACGTTGTTACACACGACATGGACTGGACATGGATGCTGCTGTCGTTTCCGTTCGGCATTCTGGCACAGCTGTTTCGCGGACTGCGGTGGCGGCAGACGCTCGAGCCTATGGGCGAAAGGGCACGCACATCCACATGCGTACATGCCGTGATGCTGTCATACGCGGCAAGTCTGGTGATACCGCGCGTGGGCGAGTTTGCACGTTGCGGAGTGCTGAAAAGATATGACGGAGTGTCGTTTCCGAAAGCTCTCGGCACCGTGGTGACCGAAAGGGCGATAGACACTCTGCTGATGCTGGGCATAACAGTGCTGACACTGCTGATGCAGATGGGCGTGTTTTCCACTTTCTTCAAGCAAACGGGGACGAGCATGGACACTATTACAGGCAGGTTTTCCGGCACGGGCTATGTCGTGACGGTTATCTGTGGAGCTGCGGCGGTGATACTTCTGCATTTTGTAATGAAAAGGCTCGCCATATATAATAAGGTGAAAGCCACACTCGGTGGTATATGGCAGGGAGTGACATCGCTGCGCAACGTGCGCAACGTGCCGCTGTTTGTGTTCTTCACCCTTGCCATATGGGGAAGCTATTTCATTCATTATTATCTTACGTTCTTCTGCTTCGGGTTTACAGAGGGATTGGGAGCGGGATGCGCCCTTACGACTTTCATCGTCGGCAGCATAGCCGTAATTGTACCCACACCCAACGGTGCCGGTCCGTGGCACTTCGCCGTGAAGACGATGCTGATACTATACGGAGTGGCTTCGGACAGCGCTCTGTTCTTCGTACTTATCGTTCACACCATACAGACAATGCTTGTCATACTGCTCGGCATGTACAGTTGGGTGGCATTAGGTTTTACAAGGCGCATGGCGGAACGGCGGCAGACGTCTTCGGAAGTACAGTAATAAACGTGATATATTCATCAATCTAAAATAAATATACTATGAGCGAAATCATGAATCTTAAACCGGAGTGTATCTGGAGAAACTTTTACGGACTGACACAGGTGCCGCGTCCGTCGGGACATTTGGAGAAAGTGCAGCAGTTCCTGTTAGACTTTGCAAAGCGCGCCGGCGTGGAAGCATTCAAGGATGAGGCTGAAAACATCGTTATGCGCAAGCCTGCGACACCGGGAATGGAAAACCGCAAGACCGTCATACTGCAGGCACACATGGACATGGTGCCGCAAAAGGAAAAGGAAAGTGCACACAACTTCGAGACCGACCCGATACAGACATACATCGACGGCGACTGGGTAAGGGCAAAGGGTACTACTCTCGGCGCCGACAACGGACTGGGTGTGGCTGCGATAATGGCTGTGATGGAAGCGACAGACCTTAAACACGGACCGATAGAGGCTCTCATCACAGCCGACGAGGAGACAGGAATGTACGGTGCCAACGGGCTGCCCGCGGGCGAGCTTACGGGCGAGATACTTCTGAACCTCGATACGGAGCAGGAGGGAGAAATGATAATAGGAAGCGCCGGAGGCGTGGACATAACAGCCGTGTTGGACTATAAGGAGGTTGAAACGGACAAGAACGACGTTGCCGTAAAGATAACGGTGAAAGGTCTTAAGGGCGGACACTCCGGTCTGGAGATTGGCGAAGGCAGGGCTAATGCCAACAAACTGCTGGCACGCATCGTGCGCGAAGCGATATCCGAGGACGAGGCGCGCCTGGCATCATGGCACGGCGGAAACATGCGCAACGCCATTCCGTTTGAGGCGGAAGCCGTACTTACTCTTCCGAAAGAGAACATGGAAGACATCGCGGAACTGGCGGCCGACTATTGCGAGGCGTTCAACAACGAATACAAAGGCATAGAGAACGAGATATACGTAACCGTGGAAGAAACGGAACTGCCCGAAAACGAAGTGCCTTTGGAAATACAAGACAATCTCGTCAACGCAATATGTGCCGCACACAACGGCGTATGGCGCTACATACCGTCTATACCGAACATCGTGGAGACATCGTCAAACCTCGCCATAATAGACATCGCCGGCGGAAAGGCAGCAATAAAGATACTGGCACGCAGTGCAAGCGAGACGGTGAAAGACGAGATTGCCACATCGCTCGAAAGCTGCTTCGGCATGGCAGGAATGGAAGTGAAGCGCAGCGGCGAGTACGGAGGTTGGGATCCCAACACCGACAGCGAACTGATAAAGGTGATGCGCAAGTTGTACACAGACCTGTTCAACGAAAAGCCTACGGTGCAGGTGGTACATGCCGGACTGGAGTGCAGCATTATACTCTCCAAGTATCCGGGTCTTGACATATGCTCTTTCGGTCCCACGATGCTGTCACCGCACACCCCCAACGAGCGCGCGTTCCACCCGTCGGTGCCGAAGTTCTGGACGCTGCTGACAAAGACGCTGGAAGAGATACCTGCTAAATAAGGAGTGGAAAGACAGAAGGAGATAAGGGAAGATAGAGGGAGATATGGGGAGATAAAGGACGTATGTCTTGTTCCTTCGTAATCTGATAAACCCTTTATCGCCCGTATCTCATCATTTGATTTATACAGTTAGGGCTGTGCCGAAACAAACTTGCTTGTTTTGACACAGCCCTATTCAACAAAAGACGGCTTTGACGCGACATCGCATCAAAGCCGTCTTTTTATGCGTATTATTCATTGTTGCCCTGCGTCTGCAAGTCCCACCCTATCGCACTTGCACCGAGAACGGCTGCCGAAGAACCGCCGAGGCTGCTCACAAGGAACTGTGCCGGCTTCTTCAGGAAGAGCGGCATGACGTTCTTCTCATAGCTGCGCTTTATCGGTTCCATAAGCAAATCGCCCGCTTTTGTCAGTCCGCCGAAGAAAACAAACGCCTCGGGTGAGGAGAAGACAGCCATGTCCGCACATGCCTCGCCAAGCACTTCGCCCGTAAACTCATAAACGCTCAGCGCAAGTCTGTCGCCCTTAGCCGCAGCCAAAGACACATCGAGAGATGTTATATCATCTATATCCAAGTCTCTGAGAAGCGAACTGTCATTGCTTGTCATCAGGAATTCACGTGCCGTACGTGCCACTCCCGTTGCAGAACAATACGTCTCCAAACATCCGCAACGACCACATCCGCATGGACGACCGTTCTCACGACGCACAATCATGTGTCCCAATTCACCGGCAAAGCCGTCGCTTCCGTAAACCAGCTGACCGTTAACCACAATACCGGAACCTACGCCGGTACCAAGCGTGAGCATGATAAAATTCTTCATGCCGCGTGCCACACCATACGTCATCTCGCCTATAGCAGCGGCATTGGCATCATTGGTAATGGCTACAGGCAGCCCTATCCTCTCGCCGAACATGCCGGCAAGAGGCACCACACTGTCGTGTGCCCATGATATATTGGGAGTATGCTCAACAGTCCCTTTATAATAGTTTGCATTAGGCGCACCTATGCCCATCGCCTTTATGGTGTCTATTCCGCCTACCTGATCTATTATGATCTGCAACGCATCGCACGCCGCATCGACATAATCTTCCGCAGTGGCATAACCCTGTGTCTTGATTGTCGTTGTTGCCTTAATTTCCCCGCGGCTGTCCACGATGCCGAACACTGAGTTCGTGCCGCCCAAATCCAAGCCGATGACATACGGCTTAACAGTTGATAATGTGCTCATCCTGATAAATTTATATTTCATATATAATAATGTGAAAACAAAGGTATCAATTTAATTGCAGCAGGCAAAGTTTTGCTGTCAAAATTTGTATATTCGGCAAAAAAACAGGAACTTTGCAGCCACTATGGCATTTCCTATCCATATAGATATTCTTGACCTGATATTCAAGGGCATACTTATAGGCATCATTGCCTCTGCCCCGATGGGACCTGTCGGCGTTCTCTGCATACAAAGAACGCTGAACAAGGGACGCTGGTACGGGTTTGTCACCGGTATCGGGGCATGTGTCAGCGATATCTTCTACGCCCTGATAACAGGTCTCGGCATGTCTTTCGTAATGGACATTATAAACAAGGGGGACAACAAGTTCATACTGCAGATCAGCGGCAGCATAATGCTGATGGCATTCGGAATATACTGCTACCGCAGCAATCCTACAAAGAAGATACACATAAGCAACAACGGACGGGGCACGCTGGTGCAGAACGGCATTACGGCTTTTCTTGTCACATTCTCCAATCCGCTCATCATATTCCTCTTCATGGCATGCTATGCGCAGCTGGCATTTGTCGTGCCAAATCATCCGTTGGAGATGTGCGCGGGATACATGAGCATCATCTTCGGAGCCATGCTCTGGTGGTTCGGACTGACATGGCTTGTAGACAAGATACGCGGTATATTTGATAACAGCGGCATAATAATCATCAACAGGGTTATAGGAAGCATTGTCATCATAATCTCATTCATCGTGCTTATCGGTACCGTTTTCAACCTTTACACTTTCTCTCTATAACATTATCAATATCTAAAGGATGTTTATATCTCAGGAACTAAGAAAGACAAACATTGCCGAATACCTGCTGTACATGTGGCAGGTAGAGGACATCATACGTGCATACGGATGCTCGTTGCCACGTATAAGAAAGGAATACATAGACAAGTTTGACTATGACGAGGACAGGAAAGAGGACATGACCGACTGGTACGGCAACCTCATAAGGATGATGAACGGCGAGGGATGCAGGGAACATGGGCATCTACAGATAAACCGTATCGTGATGCAACAGCTGGCAGAGCTTAATGCGCAACTGCTGCAGAGCACAAAATATCCGTTCTATACAAGCGAGTACTACAAAGTCCTTCCGTTCATAGTGGAACTGCGGAACCGCAGCGGAAAGAAAGACGAAGACGAGGTGGAGACATGCTTCAACGCCCTATACGGCGTAATGATGCTCAGGCTCCGGAAGAAAGAGATAAGCCCCGACACCATGCACGCAGTAAAGGAAATAACGACATTCATCGGCATGCTGTCCGACTATTTCCTGAAAGACAAGGAAGAACCACTGGAATTTTAAAACACCGAAGACATGAACATACTTATCACCGGATGCAACGGGCAGTTGGGGAACGAGATACAGCTGCTCGAGAAAGAGAACCCGCAGCACAATTATTTCAACACGGACGTATCGTCGCTCGACATAACGGACAAGACTGCCGTAAACGAGTTTATCTTCAATAACAACATAGACGGTATCGTAAACTGTGCCGCATATACGGCGGTGGACAAGGCGGAAAGCGACAAGGAACTTTGCCGTAAAATCAACGCCGATGCCCCCGGACTGCTTGCCGAAGCCATTGAAAAGCGCAACGGATGGCTGATACAAGTATCCACAGACTATGTCTTCAACGGTACCAACCACACCCCGTACACCGAGGACGAGCCGACATGTCCCGACAGCACATACGGCGAAACGAAGCTGGCGGGCGAACAGGGCGCCACGGCTGCATGCGGCAAGACAATGATAATACGCACGGCATGGCTGTATTCCACTTTCGGAAACAACTTCGTAAAGACGATGATACGCCTCGGAAAGGAAAAAGACAGTATAGGAGTAATCTTCGACCAGATAGGGACGCCCACTTACGCACGCGACCTCGCCGTTGCCATAATGGCAGCGATAAACCATGGCATCGTGCCGGGCATATACCACTTCTCCAACGAGGGTGTCTGCAGCTGGTACGACTTCACCAAAGCGATACACCGCATGGCGGGTATAACAACATGCCACGTCCGTCCCCTGCATACAAGCGAGTATCCCACACCGGCATGCCGGCCTGCATACAGTGTCCTCGACAAGACGAAGATAAAGACAACATACGGCATGGAAATACCGCATTGGGAAGAGTCGCTGCAGGAATGTGTTGATATATTAAACGGACAAGAGCGCGAAGGGAACAAACAGGGATAAAAGAAAATCATCATGAACAACGAGATAGAAAGAAGACGCACGTTTGCCATCATATCACACCCTGACGCAGGAAAGACCACGCTTACAGAGAAGTTCCTGCTCTTCGGAGGACAGATACAGGTGGCGGGAGCCGTAAAGAGCAACAAGATACGCAAGACGGCAACGTCCGACTGGATGGACATAGAGAAGCAACGCGGTATATCCGTATCCACGTCGGTAATGGAGTTCGACTACGAGGGCTACAAGGTAAACATCCTTGACACGCCCGGACACCAGGACTTTGCCGAAGATACATACCGCACGCTGACAGCGGTAGACTCGGCGATAATCGTGGTGGACAGCGCTAAAGGCGTGGAGGCGCAGACACGCAAGCTGATGAACGTGTGCCGAATGCGAAACACACCGGTTATAATATTCATAAACAAGATGGACCGCGAGGGACGCGACCCGTTCGACATCCTCGACGAGCTGGAGCAGGAACTGGAGATAAAGGTACGCCCGCTGTCGTGGCCCATTAATCAGGGGGCAAAGTTCAAGGGCGTCTACAACATCTATGAAAACAAGCTCGACCTGTTCACTCCCGACAAGCAGCGCGTCACGGAAAAGGTGGAAGTGGACGTTAACTCTGCCGAACTGGACGCATGTGTGGGAGACACGGATGCCGCAAAGCTGCGCGACGACCTCGAGTTGGTGGACGGAGTGTACCCCGAATTCGACGTCGAAGCATATAGAAAAGCGGAAGTAGCACCCGTTTTCTTCGGCAGCGCACTGAACAATTTCGGTGTACAAGAGCTTCTTAACTGTTTCGTCGAGATAGCTCCGTCGCCCAAACCCACCAAGGCGGAAGAGCGCATGGTAAGTCCGGAAGAGTCAAAATTCACCGGATTTATATTCAAGATAACGGCAAACATCGACCCCAACCACCGTTCGTGCATCGCTTTCTGCAAGATTTGCAGCGGCAAGTTCGTGCGCAACCAGCCCTACTACCTTGTCCGCCAGGGCAAGACAATGCGCTTCTCATCGCCCACACAGTTCATGGCACAGCGCAAGAGCACCATCGACGAGGCATATCCCGGCGATATTGTCGGACTGCCGGACAACGGCATCTTCAAGATAGGTGACACGCTTACCGAAGGCGAGAAACTGCATTTCCGCGGACTGCCGTCATTCTCTCCGGAGATGTTCAAGTACATCGAGAACGACGACCCGATGAAGAGCAAGCAGCTCAACAAGGGCATAGACCAGCTTATGGACGAAGGTGTGGCACAGATGTTTGTCAACCAGTTCAACGGAAGGAAAATCATAGGCACCGTAGGACAGTTGCAGTTCGAGGTCATACAGTATCGTCTTGAGAACGAATACAACGCCAAATGCCGCTGGGAACCGGTCCATCTTTACAAGGCATGCTGGGTGGAGGCGGACGATGCGGCGGAGCTTGAGGCATTCAAGAAGCGCAAATATCAGTATATGGCAAAGGACAAGGACGGGCGCGACGTGTTCCTCGCCGACTCCGGATATGTACTGCAAATGGCACAGCAGGACTTCGAGAACATTCGTTTCCACTTTACAAGCGAGTTCTGACACCGTTTTCCATACAAAAGGACCATATTAAAACTGGAAACAACCGGCATTGTCGTGACTTTCTTATAAATGCCCGTTGCCACAGCACTGATTTTAAGGCTGAGGCAACGGGCATTTGCCATGAAATATCCTTAAACGGCAACAAATATCCAGCGTGATTCAGGCATTTTTTACTACCGCCGGACCTGTATCCGATATGTAAGGACATGGCATTGCATCCTTAAAAATATGCGATAGATTTGTATCTCATATGCGATACGTTTCTATCTCATATGCGTTACGTTTCCATCTCATATGCGATACATTTCTATCTCATATGCGTTACGTTTCTATCTCATATGCGTTACGTTTCTATCTCATATGCGTTACATTTCTATCTCATATGCGTTACATTTATATCTCATATGCGTTACGTTTCTCTACTATATGCTACAGATTTCTCTACTATATAGTACAGATTTCTCTACTATATAGTACAGATTTCTCTACTATATAGTACAGTTTTCTCTACTATATAGTACAGTTTTCTCTACTATATGCTACAGATTTCTCTACTATATAGTACAGATTTCTCTACTATATGCTACAGATTTCTCTACTATATGCTACAGATTTCTCTACTATATGCCGGAAAAACACGTACAGCATGTTTTAAGTTCTCATACACCTTCCGAGAGTGGTTTTAATATAAACAAGGGAAATAAATCAGGCGAACATTATTTATCATTCAGCATTCCCTACTCCTCTACAGGACGGCAACACCACCGCGAAACCTTTATCATCACCGCCATGCCGGGCACGTCTTTAAGCAGAAAATACTTGTGGCTCTGTCGCACAAGGCGTCCGGAAAGCCCCTTCAGCGGTCCGAAGTCAACCACCACACGCTGCCCTTTCTTCAGCTTAGCCTCACTTTCCGACAGAAACTTCTTCATCTCAATCTCCGGATTGCACATCAGAATGAACTCGCGCATCTGCTTGTCCGGAATGTTGTAAAGTTCGGGATTGTCCTTGCTCTTTCGCATCACAAACAGCCGCTTTGGGTATCCGGCATATATCGACAGCATGCGACGGACGCCGAAGACAGCCTTTACAAATATCAGATTGGTGACAACGGGACGTATGTCGTGGCGGCGCTTTCCATCCGCATCGACGTAATCGCGGCGGCACATGGGAATAAACGACTCCAGACCGCAGTCGGCAAAATAGTCAGCCACATCCTTCTGCCGCACGGCAAACAACTTTACGGCATGCCACGACACTGCATTCCCCGCATCATAACGCTCCTTTCCGGCGTTATCATCGCTAAAACAATTGTTGTCGTTGCCTGCCTTTTCCATGAAAAACTTATTATACCGGCTGCAAAAATACTTATTTTTTCCGATAAACAAGAGCGTTGCGGCATTTAAGTAGATGTCCAAAACGCATATATTAGAACCTAAAGATGCTGTATTTACTTTATAATTGATGTCGGACATCTACTTATCACATTGCAAGCCAGTTCTCAAGCATTTGCCTTCCGCATGGTGTCATCACGCTTTCGGGATGAAACTGTATGCCGCGGACATCGTATTCGCGATGCTTCATAGCCATTATAAAACCGTCGTCGCTCAAGGCTGTCGCCTCAAGACACGCCGGAAGACTGTCCCTGTCAACCACCCAACTGTGATATCTCCCCACCTCGAACCTCGCGCCGCATCCGCGGAACATCGGCTCGTTGCCAAAGTTGTCACACGGCGTTGCAACGCCGTGGCACACCTCGCTGACGTTCACCAACCGTCCTCCAAACACCTCGCCTATCGCCTGATGACCGAGACATACGCCCAAGATGGGCTTCACCCCGGCATAACGACGTATCACATCAGTAAGCAGACCTGCCTCCGAGGGGACGCCCGGTCCCGGACTAAGCACTATCTTGTCGAAGCTTTCAAGCTCTTCAAGCGCAAAACAGTCGTTGCGCACAACCGTTACATCGGCACCCGCCTCACGAAGAAGATGACGCAGGTTGTATGTAAAGCTATCGTAATTATCTATTATGACAACACTCATTGCAATTTATAATTGATAATTAATAATTTATAATTAATAATTGTGAGTTCGGCATGTTCTTTCATGCCATATGCCGCACCTGCAGCCGTGCGTCACAGCTTTTCCGCCAGTTCTATGGCACGGCGCAACGCCCCGAGCTTGTTGTTAACCTCCTGCAACTCATACTCCTCATCGCTCTTTGCCACTATTCCTCCGCCTGCCTGGAACCACAGTTCGCCTCCGCGGCTCACAAATGTACGTATCGTTATCGCCTGATTAAGACTGCCGTCAAAGCCTATACAACCTATACAACCGCCGTAGGCACCGCGGTTATGAGGCTCGTATTCGCTGATAAGCTGCATGGCACGCACCTTGGGCGCACCGCTAAGCGTACCCGCCGGGAAAGTGTCTATGAATGCCTTCACCGGATCGGCGCCATCATCAAGCTCTCCGCTTACACGGCTCACAAGGTGTATTACGTGACTGTAATACTGAAGATCCTTATAAAAATCGACCTTCACATCATGACAGTTACGGCTAAGGTCGTTGCGTGCAAGGTCTACCAGCATCACATGCTCGGTATTCTCCTTAGGGTCGTTGCGCAGAAACTCGGCGCCTGCCCTGTCACGCGCGGCATCGCCCGTGCGCCTCGTCGTACCGGCAATGGGGTCTATGTATGCCCTGCCGCCCTCTATGCGGCAATGGGTCTCGGGACTGCTGCCGAATATACGGAAGCCTCCGAAGTCGAAGTAGAACAGATATGGCGACGGGTTGACACTGCGCAACACGCGGTAGAGCCTGAAATCATCGCCCTCATATCTCTGTACAAAGCGGCGCGACAGCACTATCTGGAACACGTCGCCGCGCAGACAATGGTTTATTCCACGGCGTATGTTCGCCTTATGCTCTTCGTCGGTAAGCGTAGACACGGTCTCTCCCACGGCACGAAAGCCATAGTCGCGACCGCTGCCGCCGTTCATCTTTTTCAACATACCGTCGATAGCGGCATCGCCGCTGCCGGACGTTGCGCCGTCTGCAACAAGCGTCACTATCGTCATCGTGTTGTTGAAGTGGTCAAAGACTATCACGTCACGAAACATTATGTAATACAAGTCGGGCGCGTCGTCATGCTCAGCCGTCTCGTCCTTCACCGCTATATTCTCAAAGTATCTCACGGCGTTGAACGACGTATACCCGTACAGTCCGCAATATCGGGCATGCTCTCCCCTGACCTCGAAGCTGTCGAGAAACTCGCGCATGGCGTCTTCACACCTGTAATCGCCGACGACACGCCGCACCGACGTACCGTCAGGAAACGACAACACCGCCTCACCGTGCCCCACGGCAATGCTTGCAACAGGATTTATGCCTATAAACGAACGGCTGTTGTCGGCACCGTGATAGTCAGAACACTCCATCAAAACACTCTGAGGACACACATCTCTCATACTCATATACACTCCCACCGGCGTATACAGGTCGGCAAGCACCGTCCTGCTCTCCGCCGTATATCCGAACTTAGAACTTTCCATACTCTCCTGCCATATCTTTGTTTGCCAAATACGTCTCCACATCCTTGTCACCACGTCCGCTCACCGTGAGCACCACCACATCGCCCGGACCGAATGTCACCTTGCCAAGTGCCGCCACGGCATGCGCGCTCTCTATGGCAGGTATTATTCCCTCCATTCGCGTAAGCTCGTAACCGGCAAGCACCGCCTCATCGTCATTCACGGCATATACCTCGCTGCGCCCCTTTGCCGCCATGTTGCAGTGCATGGGTCCCACACCGGGATAATCAAGACCCGCCGATATGGTGAAAGCCTCTTCTATCTGTCCGTCGGATGTCTGCATGACGAGCATCTTGCTGCCGTGCAGTATGCCCGGCTCGCCGCGGTGTATCGTCGCCGCCGTGCGTCCGGAGTCGATGCCGCTGCCGCCCGCTTCGGCAAGCACTATGCGCACGCGGCTGTCGTCGACATAGTGATACACCGTACCGGCAGCGTTGGAGCCTCCGCCAATGCACGCCACGAGACAGTCGGGATAGTCACGTCCCTCCTTCTCCTGCAGCTGCCACTTTATTTCTTCCGATATTATGCTCTGCATGCGTGCCACTATGTCGGGATAAGGATGCGGTCCCATTGTCGAGCCGACGATATAAAACGTGTCCGACGGATGACAGCACCAGTCGCGTATAGCCTCCGAACAGGCATCGCTAAGCGTCATGTTTCCTGTCGTCACAGGATGCACCTTCGCACCGAGCATGCGCATGCGTTCCACATTGGTGTGCTGCCGCTCCACATCGGTCTTGCCCATAAACACCTCGCACTCCATACCCATCAGCGCACACACCGTGGCTGTTGCCACCCCGTGTTGTCCGGCACCCGTCTCCGCTATTATACGACTCTTGCCCATCTTGCGCGCCAGCAGTATCTGCCCTACGGTATTGTTTATCTTGTGCGCACCGGTATGGTTAAGGTCCTCACGCTTCAGATATAGCTTTATACCATACTTATCGCTCATTCTCCGCGCATGATACAGCGGCGAGGGTCTGCCCACATAGTCGCGCAGCAGCGCACGATATTCCGCCTTGAACTCATCGCTCTCCATTATCGGAAGATATGCACGGCGCAGATCCTCCACACATTTATATAATATCTCCGGTATATATGCTCCGCCGAAATCTCCGTAGAAGCCGTTCTCATCTGCAAAAAAAGAATCTTTCATCGTTTTATCATTTGTTTTTAAGGAGTTTCTACCTTCTTAAATCCTCATAAAGCCTGTCCATGGCATCATCCGCATTTCCCGTCTCATTGAGCAACGTGACAAACTTGCTCCCTATTATCGCTCCGGCAGCATTAGCCTGTGCACTCTCCAGCGTCTGACGGTTGGATATGCCGAACCCTATCATGCGGGGATTGCGCAGGTTCATTGCGTCTATACGGCGGAAGTACCGTTGCTTGGCATCATCGAAACTGCTTTGTGCACCGGTTATACCAGCCGATGACACCATGTATATAAACCCGTCCGTATTACTGTCGATAAAGCGCACGCGTTCTTCCGACGTCTCCGGCGTAATCATCATTATAACGCGTATGCCGTATCGGTCGGCTGTCGGCTTCACATCGGCAAGATAGTCGGCAAAAGGCAGGTCGGGGATTATCGCTCCCGACACACCCGTCTCGGAACATCTCCTGAAAAAACGCTCTATGCCGTGGTGCATTATCACATTGAGATAGCCCATCATCACGAGCGGCACCGACACCTCGTCCTTTATCTCCTCCAGCTGACCGAACAGCCGTTCCAATGTCATGCCGTTGCGCAGTGCCACCGTCCCGGCAGCCTGTATCACCGGTCCGTCGGCAAGCGGGTCGCTGAACGGTATGCCAACCTCTATCATGTCTATCCCTCGGCGTTCGAGAGTTCTAATCACGTCTGCCGTGCTCTCGGCAGACGGACATCCTGCACAGAAATATATCGAGAGCAGTTTGCGATCGCCGCGCCCTGCAAACAGTTCGTTTATCTTATTCATTGTATTAAGTAGATATTAAAAATCAAACGTATATATATTAATCTGCAGATGCAGTATTTTTATTTATACATCACCGGCGCAACCTACAGGTATGCGCCGCAGATCTATCCCCTCAGCGCACGGACAAACGCCTTCAGAGCCTCCACGTCCTTCACTGCCGGAGCCGTCTCAAACCTGCTGTTGAGGTCTATTCCCGCCAGCATGGGATGGTCGAAGTCTTTCACACGCTGCACATCGTCCGGTCCTATGCCGCCGCTGAGAATGAAAGGCAAACTGCCGTCGTAGTTTTGCAGCACATTCCAATCGAACATCCTTCCGCTACCGCCTGCACAAGTGCACTTGGTGTCGAAAAGCAGCATGTCCGCCACACCGTCATATTCGCGCCACTTGTCTACATCTTCTGCCGTCTCCACGCTTATCGCCTTTATTATCTTTACACCTTGACGGATGTCCGGTTCGAGTGTGCGGCGAAGGTTGTCTATCATCACCGCACTTTCACTGCCGTGCAGCTGCACGTAGTCCAGTCCGTAGTTATATACCCGGGTAACGATGTCCTGCGGCATACCGTCAACAAAAACACCGACTTTCTTTACACCGCCGTTCACACAGCGCCCGTTGTCTCCGGCATAGTCCGGCATGATGCCTGCTCCCGATGACATCATACTGACATATCTCGGACTGTCTTTCCAGAACACAAATCCTATCATGTCCACGCCAAGTTCCGCCACCGACCGAATGTTCTCCACGTCGCGCATACCGCAAACCTTTATCATGATATTCTTCATCGTCATCATCTCGTCTTATTTTGTTTCATTACCATATTTCCTTGTTCACTATCGCCTTTTCCGCATGTCTGCCACCTCAGCGGTCTATGTCATTGTCGTTATAAACCGGTGCAAAGCTTCTCCGGGCAAAGGCTCTTTCATGAAACTCTCACCTATGAGGAAACCGTTGAAGCCCACCTTACGCAACCGGCATACCGTGGCGGCATCGCCAATTCCGCTCTCGCTGACACGGCATATATCGCGCGGCAGTTTCTCCGAGAGTACAAACGAGTTTTGCACATCCGTGATAAACGTGCCGAGATTGCGGTTGTTAACACCGCACATATCCGGTTCTGCGTCCAGATATTCCAACTCTTCCGCTCCGTGTATCTCAAGAAGCACTTCCAGACCTATCTCATGCGCCGTACGCATAAGCATGGCACAGTCGTACCTCGATAGTGCGGCGGCGATAAGCAGCACAGCCGACGCACCGCAGACACGCGCCTGAAACAACTGATATTCGTCTACGACAAAGTTCTTGTACAGCACGGGAAGCGTCACACCCGACTGCCTTGCAATCTGCACAAACCCGTCGTTGCCGCCGAAATACTTCGCATCAGTAAGGATGCTCACAGCCGATGCACCGTTCTTCTGATAGTCCAATGGTATCACCGCGGCATCACCATCCTCACGTATCCACCCCTTTGAAGGCGAACGACGTTTAAACTCGGCTATTATCCCGCTGTCCGATGTCATCAACGCACGGCACATAGACGGCACGGCAACATCCTGCAAACTTTCCACCTTATTATATAGTACGGTTGCGGGGACGGTTTCCTTGAACCTTTCAACCTCAAGCCGCTTCCATGCCACTATCTCTTCAAGTATATCCATATCTGCCTGATCTTAATTGATTTAATGATATTAAAGGCTCTGACGGTCCGGAAACATCCAAAGACTGTAAAGCCCGTAACCTCCTTTTACGACTTGTTAAGTTCCACAAACTTGCGTAACGTGGCAAGGGCACGACCGCTGTCGAGCGACTCACGCGCAATATCCACACACTCGTCAATGCTCTTTCTGCCTTTTTCCGTCACATGTATGGCAAATGCGGCATTGGCTATAACCACATTCCGCTGTTCCGGTTGAGCACGGTTTTCAAGCACACTGTCGAATATCTCCTTTGCCTCTTCAACGGTATTTCCACCTCTAAGGCTCTCCGGATCTGCCACCGGCATTCCCAAGTCCGAAGGCTTGTAAATGTGCTCTCCACTGTTGGACACTATCTTAAAACTGCCGGTAAGCGAGACTTCGTCATACCCATCGGTGCTGTTCACAATACCGTAGTCCATGCCAAGTCTGGCATAAACACTGGCATAAAGACGCATCTGGGCAAGATTTGCCACTCCCAAGAACTGACATGCGGGACGCGAAGGGTTTACAAGCGGACCAAGCAGGTTGAAGCATGTGGGAAAACACAACATGCGACGCACCGGAGCCACAAACTTCATGGCACGTGCAAAGAGTGGTGCATGGAGATAAACCACACCGCAACCGTCCATCGAGCGGTTCAGTTTGTCGGTGTCTGCCGTAAACTCCACACCATGTGCCTCTATCACATTTGACGCTCCGCTTGCCGATGTTGCGGCATAGTTGCCATGCTTTGCAACCTTATATCCCGCACCTGCCATGACAAAACATGCACAAGTGGAAATATTAAACGTATTCTTGCCGTCGCCGCCCGTACCGACAATATCGGTATATCGGTCGCAATCAAGAACAGCAGGTACACCCGTTTCCAGTATGCCGTCACGAAGCCCCAACAGTTCATCCACCGTTATGCCGCGCATCTGCAACCCGGTGAGCAGCGCCGTTATCTGCTCTGCAGGAAACTCGCTGCGTGTAATGCCTATAAGTATGTCATGCGTCTCCTTTCGTGTAAGTTCCTCATGGTTCAGCATTCTGTATAAGATATCCTTCATCTCCATAATATTCCCTCCTGTTATTGTATTAATAAAAAAGACCTGTCGCAAGAACGACAGGCCTCATTATATTCTTATCAAGTATATACACGGCTACCGACTCACGACTTTTTAAATCTTGAGTAACGCCACCACCATGCATTGAATGATATACTGTTCATTTTCACCATAAAGTTTTAATCCGAATGCAAATATACATGTTTTATTGCAAAACAACAAAAACAAAAGGTGTTTTTTTACTGTTTTGTTGAAACATTTGCCTTTGGGTTAAGGATAAGGGGTAAGGACTTTAAGGTCCTTAAGGTCTTTAAAGAACTTTGTCAGAGACAGAATTCTCACTTGACCTTAAGGTCTTTAAATACTTTAAGGACCTTAAAGACCTTAAAAGAAGAAACCCTCAACGCCCTTTCTCCCGTTCCTTTCTCCGCATGGCGGACATCCTTTCAGAGAAGCCGCCGTTCTTCAGGAAATCTTCGGACAGGCGTTCAAGCTGTCTGAAAAGAAGATAGTCTGCCTGATTAATCAAGATTATAGCCATGTTGGCAATAGTTTCCGGCGAGCGGGTGCGCACTATGTCCATGAAGAAGGCAGCGTCGTTGTGATCCCTGCCGAGCCTGCGCATCGCTTCATATTCCCTGCTTCCCTTTTCCCATTGCCTGTGACAGCGTGTCTTGAGATAGTCTTCGTAATCTTCGAGCAATTCTTTAAGGCTTGCCTTTGCAACATTTACAAGTTTAATTTCCGTCTTTGAGGATGTGGCAGATGCGGCACATCCCTCTATGATATTTTGCTTTCCGCTTCTTGCAGCCTGAACCATTTGGTCTATGGTGCGGTCTCCGCGGACTAAAAAACTTTTACAGAAAAAGTATGTAATCTGGTATATCACATCCGTTTTCTGATATGTCAGAAGCTCCTTATAATTCCCTGTATGCGGTAGCAGTTTGTTCGTCATTTATTGTCCTTAATCCATTAAGAACACAAATATACACATTTATCCTGATAATCACAGCCTGATTTCAACAAATGACATATACTGAAAACAAAAACAATCATGCAATATATATTATAAAAAGGTGGCATTTGAGGTTCTAAAAGGTCATGTTTAGCAATGCTAAAGGTGGCATTTAGGAACACTAAATGCCACCTTTCATATTATAACAATAATGCTTTATATAATTAACACATTATATTATAAACATTACCATGCTTGTAATTTATAAGGCAAAAGAGAGGTTTCTGTTACGATTTTCAATACAGGTCGTCACTCTTCATCTCGTCCCTGTCTATGCCTTTCCTGTCCATTTTACGCCAAACAACTACAATATATGCAAGTACAAACGGAACAAGGAACGACACGTATGTCATGGTGCGGAGCGTGAACTCGCTGCTGCAACTGTTCGCGATGGTAAGGCTGCTCTGCAGGTCGGCATTCGACGGATAGTAGGCGGTATCGTTCCACCCGGCGCAAAGGAGAAGACTAAGAACCACAAGAACGGTTCCGGCACCGCCTGCCCATATACCGCGCACGAAAGTCTTGCTGACAACGGTGCGCACAATGGCATAAAGCACCATGACAACGCCTGCAACAAGCATCGCCGCCACATACCACATGTCGGCAAGATTAGCAAGATATTTCATCGGCTGCATGTACACTTCGCCGGTGGAAGCATTGACGGCATAGCCGTCTTTGAGGAGAGTGCGCACGAGAAACGCCACGAAAAGGAGCAGGAACGGCACGGTACATCCTATAAGGCGCACGCTGCCTCGGCACCGTATGTTCTCGTCGTTCACATTGTTCATCACATACAATATGCCAAGAACACGGGCGAGGAAGAACACGGCAAGTCCCAACACAAGGTTCCATGGGTCGAGAAGCGCATCGAGACCGTGCGAGGCATTAGCCCAGGAACTTATTACGGGCTGCATGCCATCGGTGAGATTCATCTTCGAAACAACAAAGTTGGAACCGTTGAAGAACGTCGCCACCGCGCATCCGAGCAGGAACGGACCGGCGATACCGTTTATGATGAGGAACCAACGGTATGCCGAGGTTCCGAGAATGTTTCCGTGCTTATTCTGAAACTCGTAGCTCACCGCCTGTAGAACAAAAGAGAAAAGGATGATCATCCACAGCCAATAGGCGCCGCCGAAGCTTGTACTGTAGAACAGGGGGAACGAGGCGAAGAACGCACCGCCGAACGTTACGAGCGTAGTAAACGTGAGTTCCCACTTACGACCGGTCGAATTTACTATCATACGGCGTTCTTCTTCGGTGGCTCCGAGGCTGAACAGAAGTGAGTTGGCTCCCTGTACGAACATGAGGAACACCAGCAACGCGCCTAAAAGCGAGACGATGAACCACCAGTAATGTTGCAAAAATATATATGTCATATTGTTTGAGGTTTTGAGGGGTTAAGGTTTTGAGGTTATAATGTGTGGGGTTATGAGGTGTTAATACTAAGGTTTCAGGTTTTGAGATCTGAGGTTTTAAGGTGTTAATACCGAGATCCTCATGCCCTTGTCATGCCTTTGGTCCTTTCTTTATCGCCTTACACAATATTGTTATCTCGGCTGCAAGAAGCATGGTGAAGAGCACAAGGAAGATGAAGAACGTCAGCATTACGCTGCCGGAACCGATGTCCGACACGGCAACCCACGTGGGCAGCATGTCCTGTATGGTCCACGGCTGTCGCCCGAACTCCGCCACTATCCAACCCGACTCGCTCGCGATGTATCCCAACGGCAGCATCACGAGGGCGGCAACATGCAGCCATTTTGCATTTGATATGTCCTTTCTGTAGACCATAAAAAGCACCACCGCGAAGAAAAGGATAAACAATACGCCAAGACCAACCATGGCTCTGAACGCCCAGAAGCATACGGGAATGTAGGGCACGGTCTGCTCGGCATCACTGACATATCCGTATCCGAAGTAAGGCATGTTGGCTTTCAGTCTGTTAAGAACCACGGCAACAGAGTCTTCCGATACGTCTTTCCTGTCACGGCTCTTCATCGAACGGTATGTGGCAAGGTCGTTTACAGCCCGGCTGCCGCGGCTTATCTTCTCGTCAAGGGACAATGCCATCGTGCCGTCCGGCTTTCTATATCCGCCCTTTATAATATCGTTTATACCCGGCACATAACCGTGTGCATCGCGTGTGGCAAGGAACGAGAGACCATTGGGTATGCCTATGCGCAAAGGAGGTTCGCCTTCGTTACTGTAATCAGGCTGCGAGAACGGATTTACCCATGCCACTGCGGTAAGGCCTACATCGGTACCGCCATTGTAAAGAGCCTCCATAGCAGCAAGTTTCATAGGTTGTACCGATGCGACACGATATGCCGAACCGTCGCCGGTGCCCGCTGCAAGCAGAGAGGCAAACAGTCCGAAAGCCGCACCAATCTTGATACTCTCGACGGCAAGTTTCTCTTCGCGTTTCTTCAAAAGATAGTAACAGCCTACGGCTACCGTGAAAACGGCACCTATTATCCATGCCGATGTCACCGTGTGACAGAACTTGTCTATGGCAAAAGGCGACAGGGCGACATCTGCGAACGACAACATCTCGTTGCGCATGGTGTCCGGATTGAACTCGCAACCCACCGGATACTGCATCCATGCGTTGGCGACAAGTATCCACCAAGCCGATATGGTGGCACCAAGACCGGTGAGCCATGTGGATGCAAGGTGAAATCCGGGCGACACCTTGCGCCACCCGAAGAACATCACAGAGACAAACGTAGCCTCCATAAAGAAAGCAACGATGCCCTCAATGGCAAGAGGTGCACCGAAGATATCGCCAACAAACCACGAGTAGTTGCTCCAGTTGGTGCCGAATTCGAACTCAAGTATGATACCGGTGGCAACGCCCATGGCAAAGTTTATGCCGAACAGTTTCTGCCAGAAACGTGCCGTATCTTTCCAAAAGCGCTTGCGGGTGCGATAATAACAGGTTTCCATTATGCCCATGATGACGGCAAGTCCCAGTGTTAGAGGCACAAACAGCCAATGATAAATGGCGGTAAGGGCAAACTGCGCCCTTGACCAGTCTACTGACGAAGCATCGATGTTTAGTAATATGTCTGTCATAATTTAAAAAATTAAGAGTTAACTGTCACCTGTCTGTTTTCCGTCTACCGCACGTCCTATTACCTGCGATGACACATAGTCCGCCTTGTTGCCGCGGGGCACCTTGCTGCGTATAAAGTCGGGGAAGAAAAACAGTTTGAGTACGGCAAATATGATAAAAAGCTTCAGCACGACGACAACACACAGCGTCCTACCAAGACCCATGTTCCCGAGTCTTCTGTAATAAAAGTCGCTGACACGATGAAACAGTTCCGTCTTTTTCATGATAAAAGTCTTTTCATGCCATATAAACCGACAGCAAATATACGAAGAATATTCGACAAAACAAAATAGTGAAAGTCGGACTTTAGTCCGGTTCGCGGTGGCGAAGCCGATTTTGTGAGTCACAATATAATCAAATATCATTAATATTGCTCTATTTTTCCATAAAAATCATAATCTTTACAATATTTAAGCATTGGCGTATGACAAATAATTTGCCGTTTAATTTTAAAACTATAAATTTGCATCGGTCTACATACAGACCGTGTTTCACTATAATATTAATAAGGTAATAAAGAACTAACGGCTATCGGTTATGAACAAGAAAGTTTTTATCCCCGTAATCATTTTTGTACTGGCACTTATCTCAGGCATAGTATATCTGGGCTACAGCCTCAACGAACAGAAACAGGCAAACAAGGATATGCAGGAACTGGCAGAACTCGACAAGAAAGAAATGGAGAACGAGTATCAACGCTTTGCCGAACAGTACAGCGAGATGAAGACTGCCATCAACAACGACTCGCTGGTGGAACAGCTCACACAGGAACAGCTTAAGACACAGAAACTGCTTGAAGAGCTGAGAAGTCTCAAGGCTACTGACGCGAGGGAAATAACGCGTCTGAAAAAAGAACTCGCCACATGCCGTGCCGTGATACGCAGCTACATACTCGAAATAGACTCGCTCAACCGCCTTAACAAGAACCTGACGGAAGAGAACACAAGGGTGAAGGGACAGTATGAAGAGGCGACAAGACAGATCGAAGGACTTAATGCAGACAAACAAAACCTATCCGAGAAGGTGGCTATTGCTGCACAACTCAACGCCACGGGCATAGCTATGCTTGCCAAGAACAAGAACGGAAAGAACCTTGACAAACTGAAGAAATGCCGCACAATACAGGTGAACTTCAACATAGCAAGAAACGTTACCGCCACCAACGGCGTGCGCACGCTTTACGTAATAATAACCAAGCCCAACGGAACGGTGCTCGGCAACGGAGGCACATTCCGCTATGAGAACCGCAGCCTGCAATTCTCAATGAAGAAAGCCGTAGAATATACAGGCGAGGAGACACCGGTGAGCATGTTCTGGAACGTAAACGAGACACTGACCGGAGGCACGTATAAGGTGAGCATATTTGCAGACGGTAGCATGATAGGTTCAAGGAGTTTCTCTTTCAAATAACAACAGCCTATGAAATGGTTTCTGTCATTAATAACATTGATGTGCGCAACAGGGGTCGATGCACAACAGATGCTCAGCCTTGACAGTTGCCGTGCCATGGCGCTGCGCAACAACAAGCAGCTGAACATCTCACGGTTGAAACAGGATGTAACCAAGAACATACGCAAGGCGGCACGCACAAAATACCTGCCGCACGTGGATGCCGCCGGGGGATACATGCATACAAGCAGGGAACTGTCGATACTGAACGGAACACAGAAATACACTTTGGGAAATATCGGAAGCATCATCGGCATACTTGACGAACAGACCACGGCTATAATCAACAGGATAGGTCAAAAGGTGAGCGATGCTTTCCGCACGGACACACGAAACATATACACGGCGTCGGTAATGGTAAGCCAGCCCATATACATGGGCGGAAGCATTACGGCTGCTAACAGGATTGCCGACATCGCGGAGGAAATGGCGGCAAACCAGACTGAAATCAGCACGCAGTCGACAATATACAATATAGACAAGGCATACTGGACCGTCGTATCGCTGAGACAGAAGGAAAAACTTGCCGAAAGTTTTCTTAAACTTGTCAGGAAACTCGATGACGATGTGGCGAAGATGATAAAGGCGGGAGTTGCCACAAGGGCAGACGGACTTAAAGTGAGCGTAAAGGTCAACGAGGCGGAAATGCAGCTTACACAGGTCGAAGACGGACTTGCCCTGTCGCGCATGCTACTGTGCCAGCTGTGCGGAATGCCGGCAGACAGCGACATAACGCTTGAAGACGAAGGCAAGGACGAGCTTGGAACGGAAATAACAGAAAGCGTCACCGACATAAAGGAAGCTGCACGGAACCGCTCCGAAGTGAAAATGCTACAGAACGCCATAGACATAAGCAGGCAGACAACAAAGCTCATGAGGGCTGCCAACCTGCCGCAGATTGCGCTTACGGGAGGATATATCGTAACCAATCCCAACCTGTACAACGGCTTTGAAAGAAAGTTTTCGGGCATGTGGAACATCGGGGTGCTTGTAAGGGTGCCGGTGTGGAACTGGTTTGAAAGCGCTTACAGGGTACGTGCGAGCAAGACAGCCACAAGCATTGCCGCAATGGAACTTGACGAGGCGGAAGAGAAGATAGAACTGCAGATAAACCAAAGCAGGTTCAGAGTGAAAGAAGCTGCAAGGAAACTTGCCATGGCAAAGAAGAATATCGAGCGTGCGGACGAAAACCTGCGATGTGCCGAACTGGGTTTCAGGGAGGGAGTGATGCAGACAACGGATGTGATGGAAGCACAGACGGCATGGCTACAGGCACAGTCGCAGAAGATTGACGCGGAGATAGATGTAAAACTTTCACAAACCGATTTGAAAAAAGCAATTGGCGAATTGAAATAAAAATTATCAGGATTATGTCAGAACAGAAGCAACACAACAACATACTTCTTGCCGTAGCGGGCTTTACCGCCGTGGTCGTAACGGTAGCACTCATAGGATATTTCACCATAGGACGCACCGAGGAGATAATACAGGGAGAAATAGAAGTGAGCGAATACAGGGTGTCGAGCAAGGTACCGGGACGCATTCTTGAGATACGTGTCAAGGAGGGCGACTACGTACATGCAGGCGACACGCTCGCCATTCTCGATGCTCCGGACATCAGGGCAAAGAAGGAACAGGCGGTAAGCGCCGAGTCGGCGGCACAGGCAATGAGTGACATGGCGGCAAACGGCGCACGCAGACAGCAGATACAGGGCGCATATCAGGTATGGCGGCAGGCACAGGCAGGTGCCGAGATTGCAAGAAAGTCATACGAACGTGTGCAACGGCTGTTCAACGAGGGAGTGATGACGGCCCAGAAACGCGACGAGGCATACGCCAACTACCGTGCAATGGAGGCGCAGGAAAAGGCGGCAAAGACACAGTATGACATGGCTGTTGAAGGCGCACGCAAGGAGGAAAAGGCGGCGGCAGCGGCTCAGGTAAACCGTGCCAAGGGTGCCGTTCAGGAAGTAAACTCATACATAAACGAAACGGTACAGACGGCACAGTTCGACGGTGAGGTCAGCAGTATATATCCTAAGGTTGGCGAACTCGTGGGCACAGGCGCTCCGATAATGAGCGTCGCCATAATGAACGACTGCTGGGGCACGTTCAACGTGCGCGAGGACTTGCTGAAAGGACTGAAGACAGGCGATGTAATAACGGCATATTCACCGGCGTTCAACAAAGAGATAAAGATGAAAGTCTACTACATCAAGGACCAGGGAAGCTATGCCGTATGGAAAGCAACCAAGTCAAACGGACAGTATGACCTCAAGACTTTTGAGGTCAAGGCACGCCCTGTAACGGGATTTGACGGACTGCGTCCGGGCATGTCGCTCATCATGAGACAGCGTCAATAAAGGGATACCGGTTACCCAGCAAGAGAGATATACAGACTATGAATGCAGCGGAATATATAAAACGAACCATGAATGTCGCGGCACGCGAGTGCGGCATACTGCGTTCCAACATGATATATCTGTTCTGCATGGTGGTATTTCCTGTCGTCATCATTTTCTTCTTCACATCACTGATGAACGAGGGACAGCCGGAAGACATGCCGGTGGGTGTGGTAGACATGGACAACACTGCCACAACCCGCAGCATGACAAGAAAGCTCGATGCTTTTCAGAACACCCGTATAACAAGGCATTTCAACGATATAGCCGAAGCGCGTGCAGCCATGCAGCGCAACGAAATATATGCTTTCCTGTATTTTCCGGCAGGAACAACAGACAAACTGCTGTCCATGAGGCAGCCCAAGATATCCATATACTACAGCAACACATCGCTTACGGCAGGCGCACTGCTCGGCAAGGACCTTAAAATAATTGCCACGCTCGGGTCGGCAGGTGTAGGGTCGGCACAGATGTCGGCAAAGGGATATACGGAGAAACAGATAACGGCGTTCTTGCAGCCTATAGCAATAGATCTGCACACGATACAAAATCCATGGATAAGCTATAACATATATCTCAGCACCATGCTCATACCGGGCTGCATAATGCTGTTCATATTTCTGATAACCGTATACTCTATCGGTACAGAACTGAAATTCGGACGTTCGAAGGAATGGCTTGCCGCGGCAGGCGACAACATATACGTGGCTGTGGCAGGGAAGATGCTACCGCAGTTTATAGTATTCATCACCATAATGCTTGCTTATATATGGTATGTTTTCGGCATACTTGACTTTCCGCATCCGGGCGGAACATGGACAATGATGCTGCTCGGACTGCTGGCAGTGGTGTCGGCACAGGGCTTCGGCATATTCATGTTCGGACTGATGCCGTCGCTGCGCATGTCGATGAGCACCTGCTCGCTTTGGGCGGTGATAAGTTTCTCATTGTCCGGTGCGGCATATCCCGTATTTTCCATGTCTCCGGCAATAGAGGCGTTGGCACAGTTGTTCCCCCTGCGCCACTATTACATGGTGTATCAGATATGTGTGTTCAACGGTTTCCCGCTGCCCTACGCATGGTTCAACATTGCGGCAATGGTTGGTTTTGCATGTCTTCCGGTATTCATAATGAGGAACCTTAAACGGGCTATGCTGAAGTTTGTCTATATTCCGTAACAAAGAAACATGAGTATGAAGATGCTGCAAAGAATCAACGAGGGACTGCACGACATGTGCCATATATGGGCGGAAGAGATGAAAAACGTTGTCCGCGACGAGGGCGTTCTGATATTCTTCGTCCTCGTCCCCCTGCTCTACCCCATACTCTATTCATGGATATACAACAACGAGGTGGTACGTGAAGTGCCTGTTGCCGTGGTGGACAACTCGCACAGCAGCATGAGCCGCATGTTCATACGCGAGTTCGACGCTTCGCCAGACACGAGGGTGGCATACCATTGCAACAGTCTTGATGAGGCAAAAGACCTTGTCGGCAGGCAGGCGGTGCATGGCGTAATATACTTTCCGCAAGACTTCCAAACAAGAATAAACCGTATGGAACAAAGCCATGTCAGTGTATACTGCGACATGAGTCTCATGCTTACCTACAAGGCGATATTCCAGACAGCAAGCTCGGTGGCGGCAAACATAAACTCCAAGATACAGACAAGTCTTTCGGGAAACACGACTGGACGAGAAGACGAGATAACGATAAAGCCGCTCGACTTTGACGAAATACCGATGTTCAACACCACCGGCGGATACGGCAACTTCATACTGCCGGGAGTCCTGATGCTCATAATACAGCAGACACTGTTGTTGGGAATAGGACTGTCTGCCGGAACGGCACGCGAAAAGAACAAGTACAAGGAGCTTATACCCGTAAGCCGCCATTACAACGGCATCTTCCGCATTGTCCTCGGAAAGTCGATATGCTATTTCATGATCTATTCTGTAATAGCGGCTTACGTCACTCTTGTCATTCCGCGCATGTTCGGTTTCGTAAGCCTTGTGCACGCCCCTGACCTTGTAACATTCATGCTTCCCTATCTGTTGTCGTGCATATTCTTCGGCATGATGCTGTCGTGCCTGGTAAGATATCGCGAGAACGTCATACTGCTCGTCGTCTTCAGTTCCATACTGTTTCTGTTCCTTTCGGGCATGTCATGGCCGTCGAGCAACATTCCGGGAACATGGAAAGCGGTGTCATGGCTGTTCCCGTCTACATTCGGCATACAGGGTTTTGTGAGTATGAACACTGCGGGCGCACGCCTCGGCGACATCAGTCTGCAATACATCTGCCTGTGGATACAGACTGTCGTGTTCTTCATAATGACATGCGCCGTGTATAAGTTTCAGATTGACAGAGTCAAGAAGTTAAGAAGCCGGGAACAATGAAATAACCCATAGCTTTAGCCCCCGTAACCCATAGGTTTACGATGCGTAAAGCTATGGGTTACGGGGGCTAAAGCTATGCTTTTCTTATCAGCTCCGTTTATACAAATATCTCTTTATGCTCTTCTTCGGAGTCTTCTCGAATTCTTCTTCCTGCAACACTATCGAAGACAGCTTGCTGTATGCCGGAAGGGCAGCGTTAAGCTCCTGACGGTTCTGCTCCATGACATTGATGATATCGTCGTTTGACAGCCCCATCTCCTTTGCCTCTTCATAGTCGGGGAAGACAAGTCCCACAAGTTTGTCACCGTCCTGCACTACAAGGCTTTCCACAACCATCGCCATGCTGTTGAGCTTGTCTTCTATTTCCTCCGGATATATGTTCTGTCCGCTCGACCCGAGAAGCATGTTCTTGCTTCTTCCCTTTATGAATACGTTTCCTTCGGCATCCATCAGCGCCAGGTCTCCGGTGTGATACCAGCCCTCGCTATCGAGTGCCTGCCGCGTGGCCTCTTCGTTCTTATAATATCCGAGCATCACATTGGTACCCCGTGCAAGTATCTCGCCGGGTATGTTCTGCGGATCGGGACTGTCTATCTTCACTTCCATGTGCACGACCGCCTTACCGCATGACGTGGGAACGAAACTGTGCCAGTCGCTGTATGTTATTATCGGTGCACACTCCGTGGCACCATAACCCACGGTCACCGGGAAATTGATGCTGTAAAGGAACGCCTCTATCTCCTGACTGAAAGCCGCTCCGCCCACAATCATCTCATAGAAGTTGCCTCCGAACGCCTTGCTTACCTCCTCGCATATCTTCTGTTTCACCTTCTTGCTTATCACCGGCATGTTGAGAAGCAGACGCATGCGGTGGTTCTGTATCTTGGGGAACACGCGCTTACGAATAATCTTCTCTATGATGAGCGGAACCGCAATGATAATGGAAGGACGGACATCCTGAAAGGCTTGTGCAATGATGGCAGGACTCGGCACACGCGTAAGGAAGTATATGTGGCATCCGTGACAGAATTCGAACAGGAATTCAAACGCCATTCCGTACATGTGCGCCATCGGGAGTATGCTTATCGTCTTTGAACCACGCTGTATGTTCTTGCCTATTGCGTCGAACGCAAAGTCAAGGTTTCCCCACATGGCACGATAAGGCAACATTACGCCCTTCGAGAAGCCGGTAGTGCCGCTCGTATAGTTTATAAGGGCAAGTTCGTCGGGATCTTCATCTATATAATAATGTACATGTTCCTTGCGGAAAGCCTTTGGATATTTCTTGCCGAAGAGTTCGTTGAGATGTTCGCGCGCAAACGTCAGCTTGTCCGTGCGCGACAACACGAGCGAGTAGTCGGGTATATATATGATGCCTTCGAGCGCAGGCATCTTCGTGGCGTCTATCGTCGTGGCTACGACATCGCCTACAAACAACAGCTTTGCCTCGCTGTGATTGACGATATTGTAAACCTGATCGGGGGTGAACTCATGGAGCACCGGCACTGCCACGGCACCGTATGTCAGCGTGGCGATGAATGCCACTGCCCAGTTCGAGCTGTTACGCCCGCAAATGGCTATCTTGTCGCCTTTCTGCACACCGCTGTTTTCAAACATGATATGCAGTTTCTCTATCTTACGCGCCACGTCCTTGTACTGCAAAGTGGCTCCTTTATAGTCTGTAAGGGCATCGAGATCCCAGTTGTTTATAACGCTCTGTTCTAAAAAAGAATTAAAACTTGGTATAGTTTTCATTGCACAAAGTTCAAAATATTGTGCAAAGATACGTCTTTATATGCACATTCCCAAATTATTTGTGCAGTTTTTGATTACCCTTCACGACGTATTCCGACCTTTATGAGCAGCAGTCCGAGGGCTGTCCATACAAGTTCGCGCAGTCTTACTATCAGCGCAAGGAATATACCGGCACCTACTGTCATCGACAGTCCGGTGACAGACATAAGGAAACCGCCCTCGCGCCCGCCGAGCTGCAGCGGCATGAAAAAGAAGATGTTCGCGATAAGGGTGGTAAATGCTATTATAAGGACGCACTGCACATATCCCACGTGGGGCATGAGGACCATAAATATGAACATCACCTCGAAAGCCGAAAGGAAGCGGCACACCAGTTCAAGCACCACCGCCGTCACAAACGTCCTGCGGTTCTGCCGGTGCAGGGCGGCTATCTGGCTGTCTATCACGTCGAGGCGTCCGCGGTTCTTGTCGACAAACCTCCCCACGCGCTTCTTTATCCCCGGCACATGTCTTATGATGCCCATTATCCTTACCGCCATGCCTTTCTTGTATCCGGAGACGAAGAACCACAGTCCCAACAGACAGAACACGCCGATAACGGAAAGCATCGTCGCCATTGCCGCATCGAGTGGCTGAGTGACGACGTAAAGGACTATAGACAGGAGCCAGAACCAGAAGTGACTGAAGATGTGAGTCATGACATACAGTATCACCGACGACGATGCACGCTCCGTTCCTATCTTCGGTGCCAGCTCCATTATACGGTACGGTTCGCCGCCCATAAGTCCGCCGGGCGTGGCATAATTAAGGGCGAAGCCGGACACCGTTATCTTGTAAAGCCACCAGAAGCCTATCTTGTCTTTCCCGTCGCCGCCGCTTCTTATAATAAGGTACCACGATGCCGTGTTTATGACATACAGCGCCGCCCACAGAGCTATCACGGCAAAGAACCAGAAGCCTGCACGACTGACACCGTCATACACTTCGGCAAAGTCGAGTTGCGACACCATTACCGCCAGCAGCACGATGCCGAGAATGAAGAATATGTTCTGATGCTTCATTTTGAATGACGAATTTGGAATGTGGAGTTACGAGTTAGGAATGTGTAGTTACGAGTTTGGAATTACGAATGACGAGTTGTCGCGCTGCGCACGATGAAAAATTACGAATTTGGAATTCATCATTGACAATTTTAAACTGATAATCGCACACAGCGCGACAACTCGTCATTCGTAATTCCAAACTCGTAACTCCTAATTCGTAATTCCACATTCCTAATTCCTAACTCTTTACCGCGAACCTCACCTTGTCGCTGTCGTCCTTCCGCTCATGATAAAGCTTCTTAAGCGGATTCTGCAGCGGCTCGTCATAATCCGCGCGGTTGCGGAAGATGTCTATTGCGGCATATATCGCGTTGCGGAACGACGATTCGTCTGCCACGCCTTTGCCAGCAATGTCGTATGCGGTTCCGTGTCCCGGCGATGTGCGCACGATGGGCAGTCCGGCGGTGTAGTTGACGCTGTTGCCCGACGAAAGCGCCTTGAAGGGAGCCAGTCCCTGGTCGTGATACATCGCCAGTATGCCGTCGAAGGCACGATAGCTGCCGTTGCCGAAGAAGCCGTCGGCAGGATACGGACCGAAGACATTCACGCCCTCGGCAGTCAGTTCTTCGACAGCCGGCGCTATGATGTCCTTTTCCTCGCTGCCCAGCAGCCCGTCGTCGCCCGCGTGGGGGTTCAGTCCGAGTATCGCCATGCGCGGATTTGCCACGCGGAAGTCGCGTTTCAGCGAGTCGAATAATATCGTCGCCTTCTCCTTTATGCGTTCCTTCGTCACGGCGGCGGCTATGTCCTTCACCGGCAGATGCGTCGTGAGGAGCGCCACGCGCAGAGAGTTCTCGAACAATATCATGAGCGACTTGCTGCCCTCGCCCGCGCGTTCCTCTATATATTCGGTGTGTCCGCAGAAGTCGAAGCCCTCGCCCTGTATGTTGTTCTTGTTTATCGGCGCCGTCACAAGCACGTCGAAAAGCCCCGCCTTATAGTCGCGCATGGCGCAGTCGAGCGCTTTCAGAGCCGCCGCGCCCGCGTCTTTCGACGGATGTCCCAGCTCCACCTTTATCTCTTCGTCGAATACCGTCAGCAGGTTTATCCTGTCGTCCACGGCATCCTCCGCCTTGCTTATTATCGTGAAGCTGGCGTCCGTGCCGAGCGCGTTGCGGTGATAAGCGGCAACCTTCGGCGAACCATATATAATAGGTGTGCACAGTTCGAGCATTGCCGGCTCGGAGAAAGCCTTGAATATCACCTCATATCCTATACCGTTCGTGTCGCCATGTGTTATGGCTATGCGTATTTTCTTGTTTCCCATATATTGTTTATCTAAGTTCCTGTTCTTTCTTTGCCGTGCTTAGCAGCCCGCAGGCGGCATATATGTCCTGTCCGCGGCTTGCCCTTATCGTGGTGAAGACGCCGTGGCGGGTGAGATAGTCGCGCAGGGCGGTCATCTTCTTATCGTCCGCCCCGTGCAGATCCACGCCGGGTATCTTGTGAAAGCGTATCAGATTGACACGGCATTCCAGTCCGCCGAGCAACTTTACGATTTCCCGGGCATGCACCGGCGAGTCGTTGACGCCGTCGAAGACGATGTATTCGAACGACAGCCGACGCTGGTGACTGAAGTCGTAGTTGTGCATCAGCGCGATGATGTCCGCCAGCGGCATGCCGCGTTCGGCAGGCATGAGCATCGCCCTCTGCTCGTGCAGCGGCGAGTGCATGCTTATCGCCACGTGGCAGTCGCTCTCGTCGAGAAAGCGTTTCAGCTTGTTCTTCACGCCCACGCTGCTCACGGTTATGCGCTTGGGACTCCAGGCATATCCGTAGTCTGCCGTGAGCACCTCGGTGGCTTTCATCACGTTGTCTATGTTGTCCATCGGCTCGCCCTGCCCCATGAACACTATGTTTGTGAGCTTGTCGCGCTCGGGCAGCGAGTATATCTGGTTCAGTATGTCGGCTGCGGACAGGTTTCCCTCGAAGCCCTGCTTTCCGGTCTGGCAGAAAAGGCAGTTCATCTTGCATCCCACTTGCGACGACACGCACAGCGTGGCGCGGTCGTTGTCGGGGATATAGACGGTCTCGACATACTTGTCGCCGCAGGTGGGGAAGAGGTATTTCACCGTACCGTCCGCCGACCGCATGCTATCCGCCGGAGGCATGCATCCCACTTCATACTCCTCTGCCAGCCGTTCGCGGTTTGCCTTGGAGATGTTCGACATGTCGTCTATCGACGTCACATGCCCCTTGTAGAGCCATAGTGCTATCTGTCCGCCAGTGAACGCGGGCATGCCGAGCCGTGTGGCAAGTACTTTCAGTTCGCCGGGCGACATGCCGAGAAGTGCTTTCTTTCTATCCGCCATTTTCCGTCTTATCGTTATAGATGCGGCAAAGTTACTGAAAATCTTCGGGAATGACGAATAAAACGGCATAAATGACACTCAATGCCTTGACTGTGCGAACGATATGCGCACGGTTCCGCACGCATGGCGCCGCGCTGACACTATTTAAGCGAAACGCCATGTCATGCTTACACTTTGCAAAATCACGACCGCTTATTTTCGCGATGTTTGCGAAAATAATGCCGGCGGGCACAAATTTCGCCAAAATTCGCGTGCAATCGCAAATCATTATCATACAGACAGTTACGCAAAGAGCGTCGAAAGTGTGCAGCGAAAATATCGTTTAAAGAGCCAAATAGGCGCTTTTCGGGTGCTAAAGATGCTGTTTTCAGACCGTAAAGACGCCATTTAGCATCCCTAAACACGCTCTATAGACTTTTTTCGAGCGTCGATACAAAATTTTCGATCGATCCAAAAATATTTTTCGCACGTGCGTTTCGTTCGCGCGGCACGTGCGTTGCATCCCCAGCGATGTAGTTTGAGAAAAAAACGCGACACTTTTTCAAAATCAAAGTGACGCCGATATCGCCGTAAAAGCGTCATTCTGTCACTTTTCGCACACCCGTATTATACCCCAAAACACCATAATCCACACACAGAACCGCCCAATTCTCAACTCTTAATCCTTAATTCTTAACTCAAAACGCCCCAATCCCCACACCGCGACAGCAAATTCTTAATTCTTAATTCTTAATTCTTAATTAAAAAGCGTTATCTTTGTAACCATTAACACACTCTTATCTTAAAAACTCAGATGAAAATAAAGACAGATTGTTTCATGCCGTGCACAGACCTGCGGGCTGCCGAGACAATGACCGTACAGCTGCGCAAATGCAGGCTCGTACACAACATATATCTGCTGGTTTCTGCCGAATTTGCCCAGAGCAATCCTGCGCCCGGCGACTGTAAATATATCATATCCGACGGCATATACTCGTCGGCGACGATGCGCGCCATTGCCGCACACGCCGGCGAAGACTACGCCCTGCTGTTGCTCAAGGACACGGCGCTGACATTCGGGATGTACGCCGTGGAGCGCATGATGCGCGCAGCCGCCGAGACAGACGCGGCGATGGTCTACAGCGACAGGCACTCGGTGGAAAACGGAGCTACCGTGAGCCACCCCGTGACAGACTATCAGGAGGGAAGCATCCGCGACGACTTCGACTTCGGAAGCCTCGTTCTAATAAACGCACGTCTCATGCGCGAGTATGCCGAAACGCACGACGCCGCATACAGATACGCGGGCTGGTACGACATGCGACTGGCACTGAGCCGCCGCGGCAGCCTGTTCCACATCGACGAACACCTGTACACCGAGGAGGAGAAAGATCTCCGTGCAAGCGGAGTGAAGCAGTTTGACTACGTAAACCCGGCAAACCGCGAGGTGCAGATAGAAATGGAGCGCGCCGCAACGGGGCATCTCGCCGCCATAGGAGCGCTGGTTGACACGTCGTCGTATCATACGCCCGACTTCGGCGAGCAGGAATTCGCATGCGAGGCATCGGTGATTATCCCCGTGCGCAACCGCGAAAGGACAATAGCCGACGCCGTGCGGAGCGCCGTGTCGCAGGAAACGTCGTTCGCATTCAACGTCATCGTCGTGGACAACCACTCCACCGACGGCACGACGGAGCTGCTTCACAGTCTCGTCGACGATACACATCGCATGGCGGCAGGCATGAAAGACGCACCGCAACTGATACATATCGTGCCGCAACGCACCGACCTGGGCATAGGCGGATGCTGGAACGTGGCGGTGAACGACAGCCGTTGCGGGCGCTTTGCCGTACAGTTGGACAGCGACGACCTCTACTCGTCGCCCGCAACGCTGCAAAGCATCGTTGACGCCTTCTACAAACAGCGCGCGGCGATGATAGTGGGAAGCTACAGGATGTGCGACTTCGACCTCAACACGCTGCCGCCGGGACTCATCGCTCACCGCGAATGGACCGACGACAACGGATGCAACAACGCCCTGCGCATAAACGGACTGGGCGCGCCGCGGGCTTTCTTCACACCGCTGCTGCGACAGATACAGTTCCCTAATACAAGTTACGGCGAAGACTACGCCATGGGACTCGCCTTCTGCCGCAAATACCGGATAGGAAGAATATACGACGAACTGTATCTGTGCCGCCGTTGGACGGGAAACAGCGACGCGGCCCTGAGCATCGGGAAGGTGAACGCCAACAACCTGTACAAAGACCGCCTGCGCACAATGGAGATAAAGGCGCGGCAAAGGATGAGGAAAGGCGGCGCCGACGTGCAGGAGGACAATCCGCTGAACAGGTTCTTCGCCCGACAGATGGACACATGGCGGGAGGCAAGGGAGCGTTTCCGACAGCTCGGCGGCGTACTGACACGCGAGCCGGTGCCGTGCAGCGACAGCAGCATGGATCTCAAGTTGCAGTTCAACCCCTCGCGCATGGTATCCACAGGCGCACGCACGGACAAAGCGGCGATAGAAAGCCGACCGTGTTTTCTCTGCAGGGCTAACCGCCCCGCGGAGCAGATAGTGAGGCACATCGACAACGGCTTCGACCTGCTTGTAAACCCCTTCCCCATACTTCCCGTGCACTTCACCATACCCTCACGCACGCACCGTCCGCAACGGATAGACGGCAGCTACGGCGAGATGAGGCGCATACTCGACCTGTATCCCGAACTGACAGTGTTCTACAACGGTCCCGAATGCGGCGCTTCCGCACCCGACCACATGCACTTCCAGGCAGGAACAAGCGGCGTGTTGCCCCTGCAGACGGGCTGGCAACGGCTGGCACGCAACCTGACGACGGTGGCGACAGCCGGCGAGGGCGACAGCATATCACTGATAACCGACTGGCACTGCCCGGCGCTGCTCATACGCAGCACGACGGCTGATGCCGGCGAACGCATGTTCCAGACAATATACAACGCGCTGCCCGACGGCGTGGGACATCCCGAACCGATGATGAACATCGTGGCATGGCGCAACGACGGCGAGGTGCTGACAGTAGTGTTTCCACGGCGCAGGCACCGCCCGGCGTGCTACTCGGCGACAGGCGACGCGCAGATGCTCGTAAGTCCGGGGGCGCTCGACATGGCGGGACTGATAATAACACCGCGCCGCGCCGACTTCGACAGAATGACGGCAGACGACGCCGTGGGCATACTGCGCGAGGTGAGTCTCGGAAAGGATGAAATGGACGCGGTAATAAGGCGCATAAAAAAGAGCATGCCCGACACCGCGGCAACGCGCATCGCGACAAAGGAAATAAAGGAGCCGCATGTAAGCGTGGGCATCGTGAGTGCCGAAAGCATACACTTCTCGCTCAACGGGGCGTACACGGCAAAGGACGAGACAGTGACGGGCGAGCAGACGGTTGAGTTCTCCGAGGGCGGCATACTGTGGCGCGGCAACCGTTATCGCGAGCTGCACTTCGTGCCGGGCGCCGCCGGCTCGTCGTTCTCACTATGCGACGTCACCATAGGCGTGAACTTCCACTGGGAAAGAAAGGAGAAGCAGACATTCAGAGGCGAGCTGGCACTGGTGGTGGAGGCGGACAGGATATGCGCCATAAACAAACTGCCGGTGGAAGACTATCTCGTCAGCGTGATATCGAGCGAGATGAAAGCCACGTCGTCGCTCGAGTTCCTCAAGGCGCACGCCGTGATATCGCGCAGTTGGCTGCTGGCACAGATGGAGAAACGGCGGCAGCAGCAGGCGGGAGGCAACGGCTTCTTCTCGTTCATAAAGAAGGACGACGAGCTGATACGCTGGTACGACCGCGACGACCACACCATATTCGACGTATGCGCCGACGACCACTGCCAGCGCTACCAGGGCATAACGAAAGCGACGAACAGGCATGTGGAAGAGGCAGTGAGGGCAACGCGCGGAATGATACTGATGACGGGCGACGAGATATGCGACGCCCGGTTCAGCAAGTGCTGCGGCGGCATAACGGAGGAATATCGTTATTGCTGGGAAGACAAGGACAAGCCGTATCTTGTCTCCGTGCACGACAACGCGGCATCGCTGCCGGGAACGGGCGCACCTGCCGTCAAAGGCATGAGCGAGGAGGAATGCAGGGAATGGATTTGCGGCAGTCCGGATGCGTTCTGCAACACCAAAGACGAGAAGATACTGTCGCAGGTGCTCAACGACTACGACCGTGAGACGGCTGACTTCTACCGCTGGCAGGTGGAATATACGCAAGAGGAGATTGCAGCGCTGATAAACGAAAAGCTGAAAACCGACCTGGGCGACATCGTAGACCTCGTCCCCGTGGAGCGTGGACGCAGCGGACGCATCAGCAGGTTGGAGATTGCAGGCACAAAGCGCACATTCACCATCGGCAAGGAGCTGGAGATACGCCGCACGCTGAGCACATCCCATCTGTACAGCAGTGCCTTCGTGGTAGAGAAGCACGACATACGCGCCGGCATACCGCAACGCTTCGTCCTCAAAGGTGCCGGCTGGGGGCACGGCGTAGGACTGTGCCAGATAGGTGCGGCGGTGATGGGTGCGCAGGGCTACATGTACGACAACATCCTCCTGCACTACTACCGTGGAGCCGAAATAAAAAAGATTTATGACTAAAGTCTCCAAAGTCCTTAAAGACCCTAAAGTCCTTAAGGACCTTAAGGACCCTAAAAACCCTAAGAACCCTAAAGACCCTAAAAAAACAATAGAACAATGAAAACAACCTCCCCCTGGGCATGGATCCCCTCGCTATACTTCGCCGAAGGACTGCCCTACGTTGCCGTGATGACCGTATCGCTGATACTCTACAAACAGCTCGGACTGTCAAACGCGGAAATAACCTTCTACACCTCGTGGCTGTACCTACCATGGGTGATAAAGCCGCTGTGGAGCCCGCTGGTAGACGTCGTAAAGACAAAACGCTGGTGGATAGTGACGATGCAACTGCTCATCGGTGCCGCCTTCGGTGGCGTGGCATTCACCATTCCCACCGGTTTCTGGCTGCAGGGCACGCTGTTCTTCTTCTGGATAATGGCATTCAGCAGCGCCACACACGACATAGCCGCCGACGGCTTCTACATGCTCGGGCTTGACAGGCACCACCAGGCATGGTTCGTAGGCATACGCAGCACGTTCTACCGCATTGCGACAATCTTCGGACAAGGAATATTAGTGATGATTGCCGGCAACATACAGGTGTTGTTCCGCGGCAGCATAAAATATTCGTGGAGCCTTGTGTTCTACGGCGTCGCCGGACTGTTCATCGCCTTGTGGATATGGCACGGCATGGTTCTGCCCAAACCCGACGAAGACCGCGGCATGGAGAAGATACGCATAAGGAGTCTTTTCGCCGGACTGGGCAACAGCATAAAAACATTCTTCACAAAGATGCCGGTTAAGGAGGTTACTGTGGCTTTTCTCTTCATGCTGCTATATCGCATGCCCGAAGGACTGCTTGTCAAGGTGTCGTCACTGTTTCTCGTCGGCAGTCCCAACAGCGGCGGACTGGGACTTACGCCGCAGGAATACGGTTTCGTGCAGGGCACGGTGGGCATCATCGGACTTACGCTGGGCGGAATACTTGGCGGAATGGCTGCCGGACGCGACGGTCTGAAACGGTGGCTGTGGCCCATGGTGTGCGCCATAACACTGCCCGACATCGTATACGTGTACATGAGCTACACCCTGCCCTCAAGCCTGCTCGTCATAAACGTATGTGTGTTCATAGAGCAGTTCGGCTACGGCTTCGGCTTCACGGCATACATGCTATACCTTATATATTATAGTCAGGGTGAGCACAAGACATCGCACTACGCACTGTGCACGGCACTGATGGCGCTGAGCATGATGATACCAGGACTGCTCTCGGGCTATCTGCAGGAAGCCGTAGGCTACCGCGCATTCTTCATCATCGTGATGTTGTTCTGCATCGTCACGTTTGCCGTATCGGCATTCATAAAGATTGATCCGAACTTCGGCAAAAAGGAGAATATCGAGTGAGGGTATGCCAGAATTCAATATTTGTTGCAAAGTGGATGATTATTTATTCTGACACACACCCTCATTACTATAAACATATAATGACAATAAGTAACTTCATTATGCCTCGTTTTGGTTAAAAAGAATTAAACGCGTGGCTTTTACCGCTAAAATGATTACATTTGGAAACACTATGCGTCTTCACCTATAAAATTGTCAACAACATCAAACAATAACCGGAAATACCATTTAAAATTACATTCAATATATATTATTAATCTAAAACTAACCATTATGAAAAAGAAGCTATTTACGCTTTGGACATTCCTTTTGCTCTTTGCAATGGGAATATCGGCGGCGGAAGTGACGCAAGTCATTACGTTCAAAGAAAGCGGCACTGCCAGTGACAACAGTGCAAAAGTTACAACAATCGATGCAATTATCGAAAATGGTGCTGAATATGTTTCTGCCATTAAAGAAGCAACGAATGTCTATAACGGACGGACAGGAAGAGGTCTTAAACTTGGTTCCAGCAAAAGCGCGGCAACTCTAACCTTGACTCTTGCCACACCTGTAAAACCAACAAAGGTTACATTTAACGCTATGTGGTATAAATCAGGCGAACAAAGTATCACCGTTAATCAAACTGACTTTACTGAACTGACTGCCGACATTACGGAATATACCGTAAACTATGACGGAAATACGGAAATTAACGAGATTGCAATATCAACACCTGCCAAGCGTGCTTACATAAAGGATGTTACCATATATTATGAAAGTGAAGTCGCAACTGTTGCTGCTCCAATCATCACCGGTACCACTCCTTTCATCGGCTCAACGGAAATAACAATGTCATGCGAGACAGCCGATGCAACAATCTACTACACAACAGACGGTGTTACCCCCCCTACTGCTGAAAGCACACCATACACCGGGGCTTTCAACATCGAGGCAACAACAACCATACAGGCAATTGCCATTAAGGGAGAAGACAAGAGCAGTATTGCAAAGAAAACGTTCGAGGCAATACCGACAGTCGCAACAATAGCAGAACTTAACGCACTTACAGACAAAGCACCATTCGTATTTACGGGAGAAGCCGTTGTTGTGAACAACCAGACTGTAACCGTAAGCGAAAAGACAAGAAACTACATATTCATCAAAGACGCAACAGGTCACAGCCTTATCTTTGACGCTAACGGAACAACAACAATAGAGGCAGGAAAGCACATCACTCCGAACTGGAAAGGATCTGTGTCTATATACAACAAACTGTTCGAAGTTGTTGCAGAAACAGAAATCACTGCAGTAGAAGGTGTATCGGAAAACATTACATACGATGTTGCCGAACTTGCAGACGTAACGGAAGAGAACATCAACAAGGTTGTCACCCTAAAAGGTGTTACATATACAACCCCCGATGCAAAAAGAAACTTCACTATCGCAAAAGGTGAGGCTACAGTTGCCGGATACAACCAGTTCTACCTGGAAATGGAGACACCCGTGGAAGGAAAGACCTATGACATGGTAGGTGCAATAGGCAGATACAACGACAACATCCAGTTCCAGCCAATCACAATAACAAGAGTTCCCGAGGTTAAAGCAATCACAATAGATGCAGCTACAGGCGCAGACCTCACTGCTCTTGTAAACGCTGAAAAAGAGACTATCGTAAATGGTGGCGACAAGGTTGGCGACATCACAATAAACCTTGCAGCAGACGGTGCATACACCGTAAGCGGAACTATCGAGGCTCCGGCAGCACTTGCAATCAACGGTAACGGTGCTACTGTAGACGCATCGGCACTTACAGACGCTTTCATCACAATGAGCAAGACCCCGAGCGTTGAGCTTATCAACGAATACTACCGTGTAGGTGCAGTGAAAATTGCAAACGTGAAAGTGAACGGTATCAAAAACAGCATATTCTACGACAACAACACGAAATATTGTGTCGTTGACTTCACAATTGAAAATGCCGTGCTCAACCTTGCAACAGAGGCTGTAAAGAACGAGGCGCTCATAGCATTCCAGGGCGGAGGTGCTAAAGACGTCACAATCAAGAACTCGACAATCTACGGCAACGCTTTCGCTAAATACTTCATACGATACAACAACAGTGCACGTCTTGACCGTTACGGATTTGACAAGAACACCGAATTCCAGGTAATGACATACACCGCAAATACATTTAACAAGGTTATCAGTGCTGGAGGACAGTGGGGTAACTACAGCGGTATACAGGGACAGAACTTCGTGAAGTTCGACATACAGAACAACATCTGGGTTGACAGCAGCAAGGACATCATACGCCGTCTGGCAGGAGGTCGCTTCGGAAGCAACGCACAGAAGACATTCGCACACAACACCTATTTCATGGACGGTGCAGACATGTCGGCAAGCGAGGCAAGCTATGACAATAGCGGAACGATACTCGTTACAGACCCGACATTCGCAGATGCTGCCAACGGTAACTTCACAATACATGCAGGTTCGCAACAGGCAAAATATCAGACAGGTGACCCACGCTGGTTGGTAGAATACGATGCTGCACAGGCATTTGCACTTCCTGTAACAATCTCACCGGCAACAGGTGCAGACATAACGACAGCCCTGAACGAAGCTAAAGCAAAAGTTGACAAAGTTGGCGACATCACAATAAACCTTGCAGCAGACGGTGCATACACCGTAAGCGGAACTATCGAGGCTCCGGCAGCACTTGCAATCAACGGTAACGGTGCTACTGTAGATGCATCGGCACTTGCAGATGCTTTCATCACAATGAGCAAGACCCCGAGCGTTGAACTTATCAACGAATACTACCGTGTAGGTGCCGTGAAGATTGCAAACGTGAAAGTGAACGGCATCAAGAACAGCATCTTCTACGACAACAACACGAAATACTGTGTCGTTGACTTCACAATTGAAAATGCCGTGCTCAACCTTGCAACAGAGGCGGTAAAGAACGAGGCACTCATAGCATTCCAGGGCGGAGGTGCTAAAGACGTCACAATCAAGAACTCTACAATCTACGGCAACGCTTTCGCTAAATACTTCATACGCTACAACAACAGCGCACGCCTTGACCGTTACGGATTTGACAAGAACACCGAATTCCATGTCATGACATACACCGCAAATACATTCAACAAGGTTATCAGTGCTGGAGGACAGTGGGGTAACTACAGCGGTATACAGGGACAGAACTTCGTGAAGTTCGACATACAGAACAACATCTGGGTTGACAGCAGCAAGGACATCATACGCCGCCTTGCAGGAGGTCGCTTCGGAAGCAACGCACAGAAGACATTCGCACACAACACCTATTTCATGGACGGTGCAGACATGTCAGCAAGCGAGGCAAGCTATGACAATAGCGGAACGATACTCTTTACAGATCCGACATTCGCAGACGCCGCTAACGGTGACTTCCACATCGGTACCTCAACACAACAGGCTAAATATCAGACTGGTGACCCGCGCTGGCTCACAGAATACGTAGCTCCTGTTCTTGACAAGACGGCTCTTGAAGCGGAAATAACAACAGCAACAGAACTGCTCGGCAACGCAGACACTTCAGAAGGAACACCGGGCGCAACACTGCTCGACGCGATCAACGCAGCAAAGAAGGCACTTGCCGAAGCTGAGTTCCAGGAGGAGATAGACGCAGCACTTGCAGCACTGAAAGCTGCCGAAGAGGCATACCGCACAGCTCTGGGTATCGACGGTATAACAACAGATGCCGATACAGACAATGGTACATGGTACAACCTCAATGGTGTACGCATAGAGAAGCCTACACAAAAGGGTATCTATATCCACAACGGAAAGAAAGTCATAAGATAAAAATGACTGAAACATAAAACATTAAAAGCAGGTGTCCCCTACCGAAGGACACCTGCTTTTTTATTCAATCCCTCAATCGTAATAGGCGGACATTCACAGAATGGATTTAAATTAATATGAGTTCGACGAATTATACAAATCACCCAGAAGGGTGTGTCTAAATATAATTATAGTGCTATATCAAAATGAACAATCATCCTCGGTAGGGACATATTCTTAAGATTCGCCCTCAATCTCAAACATATACAAAAAGAAAGTGTGTCAAAATCAACACTTGTTCATTCTGACACACTTTCTTGCAACAGTCTTTCCGACTTGTTCTAAATACATTTGTGGAGCTGGAGGGAGTCGAACCCTCGTCCAAACAGGGAAACCATACGCTTTCTACATGCTTATTCCGGACTTCGTTTTTCGAGTTGCGGCAAGACCCGAACCACCAACCGCAACCTTATCCCCTTAAACTTCATCTGCCCGGCAGGGCACAGACAGACTATTTCCGATTTTACCGCACCGCTTTACCAAAGAGCTTCGGAACAACAGCTTTTGAGCGATGTCTCGTCCGGTCACCTGGTGTCCGGATAAAGCCAGCAATCTACTGTACTTCGATCAGGCAGCGAGAGCGTACTTGTTTTCGCCAGATAAATTTTTGACTGCTGATATTAAGGAGCCGGCAGACAAGGCTCCGCATGCTTACGTACCATTCCGACCTGCTGTCAAATCCGGTCAACCCCATTTCATCGAGCAGGACGTGGTGCATCATAATGCAGATAATCTGCTGCAAAACGCAGATACACCCGTACATATCTTTGCAAAGATAGATGTTTTTATATGAAACGGCAAAGACACGCCCTTGACGATAACAAATATTAATACTTTGAAGTAAAATATAACAAGCAGCGGGGCATGCACCACCATTCTTCGCACAGCCATTCTTCATTTATTAAAAAATGTATTACTTTTGCAACAAAATAACATATTATGTGTTATTATATTATAGCGGCATGCATATCGCATAATGCAAAAAACCGAATAAATAAAACAGCTATATAAGACATGAAAAGATTTACCTTATTGACGGTATTACTGCTCACATTCTTCTGTATCGACGCCATGGCACAGTCGTCTATGACAGACGAGCAAGTCATACAGTTTGTAATGAAAGAACATGAGGCAGGCACTTCACAGGCTCAGATAGTGACAAAGCTGATGCAACGCGGCGTGGACATCAGTCAGATACGGCGTGTAAGAAACAAGTACGAGAGGATGACAAAAGGCACCGGGCTCGGCACCGCAGGCAAAGGAGCCGACAACGGCGACGCAAAAAGATTGCGCAGCAACAACGGAGGCGACAAGGCTGAAAAGCCGCAATACCGTATAAAAGACGGTTCTATGAACAGCGCGACACGTACATACGACAAGGACGACGAGGAGTTCATGATGATGCAGGAGGAAATGACGGACATATTGCCCGCCGACACAGCCACCCTGCTCAAGCAGCTGATGGAAGAGAAGAACAAGAAAAAAGTTTTCGGACGTGACATCTTCAACAACAAAAGCCTTACATTCGAACCGGCAATGAACATCGCAACACCGCAGAGCTACCGTCTCGGACCGGGCGATGCGGTGTTTATCGACATATACGGCGCATCGCAGAAGACCGTGGAAGGGACGGTATCGCCCGAGGGAACGGTAACCATAGAGGGCTTCGGACCGGTATATGTCAGCGGCATGACCGTGGCACAGGCAAACGCACAGCTGCGCTCGCAGCTGGGTGCACGGTACAGCAGTTCGAAGATAAAGCTGTCCGTAGGGCAGACACGCACCATAATGGTGAACGTAATGGGCGAGGTAAAGACGCCGGGCACATACACGCTGTCGGCATTCGCCACCGTTTTCCATGCACTTTACATGGCTGGAGGCACAAACGAGCTGGGTACGCTGCGTAACATAAAGGTATACAGAAACAACCGCCTCGTGACGGTGGTCGACATATACGACTACATCCTTAACGGGAAACTGACCGGCAACGTGCGCCTTGCCGACAACGACGTGATAGTTGTCGGTCCGTACGACTGCCTTGTAAACATCACGGGCAAGGTGAAGCGCCCCATGTTCTACGAGATGCGCAAGAACGAGAGCGTGGCGACAATACTTAAATATGCAGGAGGATTTACGGGCGACGCCTACAGCAAGTCGGTGCGCCTTGTACGCAAGACGGGCAAGGAATATTCGGTATACAACATCAACGAGTTTGACATGAGTTCGTTCCACCTTGCCGATGAAGACTCGCTGAGTGTAGACTCTGTGCTGCCGCGCTTCTCTAACATGGTGGAGATAAAAGGTGCCGTGTTCCGTCCCGGCATGTACCAGGTGGGCGACGACATAAACAGCGTGCGCACACTCATCGAGAATGCAGAGGGACTGCGCGAGGAGGCGTTCACTGCACGTGCCGTGATGCACAGAATGAAGAAAGACCGCACACTCGAAGTCATACCGGTAGACATCGAAGGCATAATGAACGGCACGGTGGCAGACATGCCCATACAGAACAACGACGTGCTTTTCATCCCAACAAAACAGGAGATGATGGAGGAACAGACGATAACGATACACGGCGAGGTAAACTATCCGGGTATATACAAATATGCCGACAACGAGACGCTCGAAGACTTTGTATTGCAGGCGGGTGGACTGAAACAGACTGCATCCACCGTAAAAGTGGACGTGGCAAGACGCATCATCAATCCCAAAGCGCTGACCACCGACTCGCTGATAGCCCGCACATACAGCTTCGCCCTGAAAGACGGATTTGTGATAGACGGTGAGCAGGGCTTCAAGCTCATGCCGTTTGATGAGGTTTACGTGCGCCGCAGTCCGGGATACAACAGACAGCAGAACGTGGAAGTCACCGGCGAGGTGATGTTCAGCGGAACATATATATTGTCTAAAAAAGCCGAACGACTCAGCGACATCATAAAGTCGGCAGGCGGTGTAAACGACCGTGCATACATAAAGGGAGCACACCTTGAGCGACGCATCACTCCCGAGGAACGTATACGAATGGAAGCGGTAATGAAGATTGCACGCGAACAGTATGAGGATCTCGAAAAGGAAGAGGCAATGAAGAACGCCAACATAAAGAGCGACTTCGAGAACAGCGAGAAGATAAAGAAGTTCCAGATAGGCGAGACATACTACGTGGGAATAGAACTGGACAAGGCTATGAAAAACCCGGGAGGCAACGAGGATATCGTGCTGCGCGAGGGCGACAAGATTATAGTGCCGCAGTATAACGGAACGGTAAAGATAAACGGCGAGGTGATGTATCCCAACACCGTGGGCTTCATAAAGAACAAGAAGGTGAGCTACTATATAGACCAGGCAGGCGGCTTCAGCAACAAGGCAAAGAAAAGCCAGACCTACATCATACACATGAACGGAACGGTGGCAAAGGTAGGTCGTAACGCCAAGCCCACGCCGGGATGCGAAATAGTAGTACCGGCAAAGGCAATAAACAAGATGAGCATTGCCGAGACAATGACAATAGGCACGTCGGTGGCATCCATCGCCACAATGATCGCAACGATTGCCAATGTGCTGCAATAAGACATAAGATACCGGTCTTTAATCAAGACAAGGAGTTAAAGGAAGTAAGAGGTAGCTATGTGGCTAAAGCCACGGAAGATAAAGGACGACAGTTGTATACGAAATTATAAAGCATACGTCTTTTATCTTCCCTTTATCTCCCCCCTATCTCCTTTTATCTTCCCTTTACCTTCCCCTATCTCCCCTTTATCTATGATATACATCCTTACATTCTCCCTTTATTTTGCCGTCCTTCTGGTATTAAGCCGCATCACCGGCAGACATGCCGACAACGACACATTCTACATGGCAAACAGGCGCTCGCCGTGGTATGTCGTCGCCTTCGGCATGATAGGCGCGTCGATATCCGGCGTGACATTCGTGTCGGTTCCGGGCATGGTGATGCGTACCGACATGACGTACATGCAGACATGTATAGGATTTATCTTCGGATACATAGCCGTGGCGTTCATCCTGGTGCCCGTATATTACAAGATGAACCTCACCACCATATACACATATCTGCAACACAGGCTTGGCAACCGTTCTTACAAGACGGGAGCCGGTTTCTTCGTGCTGTCCGGCATCACCGGAGCAGCAGTCCGCTTCTATGTTGCGTGCATGCTGCTCCACCGTTTTGTATTGGCAGACACGGGCATGCCTTTCGCCGCAACCGTATGTATCATGGTTGCATGTATATGGGCATACACACGGCGCGGCGGAGTAAGGACACTTGTTTGGACAGACACTCTGCAGACACTGTGCATGCTCGCCGCCGTGGTTCTCATCATCGTAAAGGTGGCGGAGGCTATGGACATGACCCTGACGGAGGCGGTGGCGACAGTGGCATCCGATGCCCACAGCCGCATATTTGTCTTCGACGACTGGGTGTCTACACAAAATTTCTTCAAGCAGTTTATAAGCGGCATATTCATTGTCATCGTTATGACCGGACTGGACCAGAACATGATGCAGAAGAACCTTACATGCAAAACGTTGCGCGAGGCGCAGAAAGACCTTTGTTTCGGCGGCATGGCATTCGTGCCCGTAAACCTGCTGTTCCTCAGTCTCGGCATATTGCTGCTGCATCTCGCCGCACACACCGGCACGGCAATACCGTCGGCAGGCGACGAACTGCTTCCCGCATTTGCCGCCACAGGCACTTTGGGCACGGCGGTGCAAGTACTCTTTACGCTGGGTGTCGTAGCAGCATCGTTCTCCAGCGCCGACTCCGCCCTTACCGCCCTTACCACAAGCTGTTGCGTAGACATCATGGGTCGGCAGCACGACGAACGGTTGCGGCACAGGGTACACCTTGCACTTGCCGCAGCATTCATTGTCTTCATCATGACTTTCCGCGCCGTAAACTCCACGAGCGTCATCGATGCCGTGTACATTCTCTGCTCATACACCTACGGACCTCTGTTGGGACTCTTCGCCTTCGGTCTGCTCACGCACCGTAACGTCACCGACCGTCTTGTGCCATACATCGCAACGGCATCGCCTGTAATAAGTTTTGTAATAGACACCATGACATCACACCTCACCGGATATAAGTTCGGATACGAACTGCTTCTTTTAAACGGCATGATAACATTTGCCGGACTTTGGATGTCGGGGAAGTATGTCCTATGGGTTACGCATCATAAAACATAACTTTACGGTGTCTAAAGCATAGGGTTATGATAATTGACAATAAGTCGTGTTCTCATCCGGTGGGACCCCCACACGCAACAAATCCATATACATGCCCCAATCATCACCTACAAAACATCTAAAGGACAGAGACATTGATGAAATTGCTGCAAAAATCAATACAAGACCAAGAAAGAAACTCAATTTTTCAACTCCGATGGAGGCGTTTTTTAATTATTTGTCGTAATTTTGGAATATAATCCTTATCCCTTTATAATAAGGACTTTGGGAAGATTACCCGATTTTGAGGTAACGAATTGCCAACCGTACCTATTGCTGCGTTTTACTGTAAGTTGCTTTCATGGTCACTCGTCTGTTAAATTAATATTTAGTATTCGCGGATACTTTGTATAATGGTATATCTTCAGGGTACACCGTTATTCTTTTTGGGGAGTTCTCATTTATGTATAGTTTTCGGATTGATTCTTCATAAGAATCAATCCGAAGTTTGGCGTCAATGATAAATTGATCTTCAAGTTCGGAATATTCGTTTATCAAATGTTCTAATTCTATATCCATAAGAACTACAAAAAAATTCTATCATGAATGAAGATAGGGAAACCCTTAAGTCGAACATAGTCTGACATAGTTTCATAGTAATCGCGAATTTTTGTTCGCAACTCAACATTATCACTATAATCTTCTATTTTTAATTTCAACACTTTAAGAGCTTCAATGTTAATTGGTCTGCCATGAGACTTCCAATCATTATTATCACTTAAATGCTCGGCAATTTTTGCAGCACGTTCTTTTTTCTCTTCATCTGTTACATCCGTTCCATCACTATGCTTTGTCCAATTTTTAAATTTGTATTTAACTAACCACTTCTTTAATAAGTCAATGGTCAAGTCTCGCGCTTGCTCAAAACTGCGAAGTTCAGCCAAATCAAAGTCTTTTAATATTGCAAATTCTACATTTGTTAGAGTTCCAAGCTTAGCCTTTTCGATATAGTCATTGATTTTATCCAAATATCCCAATGCAGCGACCCATTTACCTTCTTTATTTTGAACTTGTGGGTCTATCGGACCCAATACAGAAAAATAATCCATATAAATATTATCTCCACTCATACAGAAAATAGTACCTGCGCTATACGCATAATCAGGGATTATAAAATTTACTTCTGAATAGTGATGTCTAATTATATTAACATAACGTTCAACAGTTATGGCGCTACCTCCTGTTGTAGTTAGCAATATATAGAGTGATTTATGTCGGTTGGCATCTTGAGCAAGTTCTTCCACCAATTTCAAAAATACATTTTCATTCAAATTACCAATTGGACCATAATATACCAAGACATCAGCATCAAGATATTTTTCCAATGTTTCCAGTTTGGAATTCAACAATAATCTTAAGTTATTTTCTAATTGTGATTCCATAAGTATTATTGATATTGTGAAGTGAAATCAATTTGAATTCTACGTTGAAAAGCGGGTGCATATTGAGCTTTTAATAACCAATATGATGCAAATATGGGTTTTACGCTAAACTCTTCTGCTAATGAATTAGCAGACATAAATTGCCCTATACGCTTGCGGTCAAATACAGCTTTCCGCAAACTATCACCATTAAAAAGATATTCATTAGCGAATTTATTCGCTTCTTTTTCCCTCTTATTTTGATTTACCTTTGATTCGTTTATGCCACCTTCATAAATTTCAACATTCTTATGCTTTATGGCATGACCAAATTCATGAAATAAAGTAAACCAACAAGATATTAAGTCATGCCCCCTATCTGAAATTTGAATAAGCGGTTTATTATTTATCCAACGTATTGCTCCATAAACAGTTTTGGGTAATGACGGTACAAAAACCAAACCGACACCAAAATGGGATAGAATTACAGGCAAGGATTTAAAATAATCCACATCTTCAATATGAGCCATCCATTCTCTACCCTCAATCCATCGGATTAGTTTGGCTTCATCATAATCAAGAAGATTTAGTGCATAAAAATCAAGCTCACCACGATGTAACCAAGCATGAAGATTGATAGGGTCAACTTCCATTTTATTTTGGGTACGAAATAATGTAGCTTGTTTCTCTGATGTTTCAAAAATTTCATTTTCTGAATCTACACCAAAGAAATCAAAAATATCATCAAGGATGTCATATCCCTCAGTAAACTCACCCCTCAGTAACGGCAATACTTTTTTTAGTTTAGAATATGTCTTTTTGGCTTGAGTGTAATTAGCCATATATCTTGGCTTTTCTTCCAAATATTCTTTCTGAAGGTTGGTTAAGCATTCAACAATGTCAGGAGTATCTAATAATTTAGCCGCTTTTAAAATGACTTTATTAGATAAACGCTCTTTACTTCTTAATTTCTTAACGCCAACAAGTTCTTCGAATTTCTCAATGCCGCGAGCCTCGAATATATCAGCAAGTTCTCCTCCAACAGTATTACGTAATGTCAGAGGATTTAATACAGGATTTTTTTCAAGTGCAGCCATATCTATAGTTTATTATAATCGTGATTATTTATTGCTATAACGTATATTGTAGTTATGGAGTTAAAATCACCTTGCCAGTCTTGTGTTAACAATAAATTTTGTCCATCAATTAAGTGGTTAAAGAATTTTCTCGGCCCCGTCCTACTCGAACTTTTAAAATCAAAGGCTCATTTTTTCCACACCCCTGTTTAAGCTCTATTCGATTATCTGTTTGTCCAAATACTATATTGTATGCGCCAGCTGACACATATCTTTTTAATCTGTCATGTAACTTTTTGGCAGGTTCCATAAGATTAACGCCAAAAACTTTTGAAAAGGCTCTGGATGCGCTACGATTATCGGGATTTAATACGAAATCCCGATAACACTTAACCTCTTTAGAGTTGTCATATTCAATAACCATTCCTACATAATTCGTTATACGGTGCAAAGGTAGTGAATTATTTCCAGCTAAACGCTCGTTTACCAAATAAAATTTTGTATTTTTGCACTCGTTAAACAAGATAGTGCATGTATGAACCGAATAAAGGAAGTATTGGATGCAAAGGGTATTAGCCAAACAGAGTTGGCGAACAGGCTTGGAAAGACCTTTAATATGATTAATCTGTATACAACAAATAGAGTCCAACCACCCATCCATGTCCTATATCAAATAGCCGAAATTTTGGATATTGATGTTCGGGAACTTCTTGTTTCAAATAAAATTTAACAGCGGATAATTATGAAACTAACAGATATAATTAAAGGTTCGGAATATGACCTCAGCTTATTTACCGAAGCCCAAATTTCAGAGTTGGAAAGTCGTATTGTCGAACGACAAACAAAGAAAGGAGTGGAATATTACATTACGTGTGTCGTACGTAAAAAGGATATTAAGGCTACTCCTGAAGAAGTGGTACACCAATTATACCTATTGGTTCTTACTAATGATTTGGGGTATCCTGTTTCTCGAATGGAACTGGAGTATGAAGTAACATTCGGTAGGGAAAAGAAACGTGCCGATATTGTCATTTTTGACAAACAGCAAACAACAAGTCCATACATTATTGTAGAGGTCAAGAAACCAAAGTTGAAAGATGGAAAAGAACAACTGAAAAGTTATTGCAATGCAACAGGTGCTCCAATCGGTGTATGGAGTAATGGGCATCAGATTTCCTACTACCACCGTAAAGACCCCAATTATTTTGAGGATTTAAGTGGCATACCTCGTGCAGACCAGAAACTATCTCACATACTCTCCGAGCGTTGAAAAATTGCTGACCTTATCAAAAAAGACAAGTTGGTAAATGAGCGAAAGTCTCTTAAAGACCTTATACTTGAAATGGAAGATGAGGTATTGGCAAATGCAGGTGTAGATGTATTTGAAGAAGTCTTCAAACTCATCTTTACCAAATTGTTCGATGAAATGGAAAGCGGGCGTAAGCCTGACAGAAATTTAGAATTCCGCAACTATGGTGATACTGAAACGGAATTAAAAGACAAATTACAGGCGTTATTTGACAAAGCAAAAGAGAAATGGCAAGGTGTTTTTACCGATGATGCCAAACTTTTACTCACACCCTCACACTTGTCTGTTTGTGTCGCATCTTTACAGGATGTGAAATTGTTCAATTCCAACCTGGATGTGGTAGATGAAGCTTTTGAGTATCTTATCAATAAAAGCAGTAAAGGCGAAAAAGGGCAATACTTTACCCCTCGTTATGTGATTGATATGTGCGTAAAAATGCTCAATCCGAAAGTGGATGAAAAGATGATAGACACCGCTGCGGGTAGTTGTGGTTTCCCTGTTCATACGATATTCCATGTTTGGGAAAACATACTCAAGTCCAAAGACCTGAACCGTAGTCATTTATTTACTTTGGAAGAAAAGCCTGCCGAATGTACAGACTATGTTCAAGACAATGTTTTTGCCATCGACTTTGATGAAAAGGCTGTACGTGTGGCTCGTACCCTAAACCTTATCGCAGGAGACGGACAAACCAATGTCATGCACCTAAATACGCTTGACTATGAACGTTGGGATGAGACTGTAAAAGATGAAATTTGGTCTGATACTTATTCTGAAGGATGGAAGAAGTTAAAGAAATTGCGCACAGACAAAAATAGTAATCGAGATTTCAACTTTGACATCATTATGGCAAACCCTCCGTTTGCAGGGGATATAAAGGAAAGTCGTATTCTTGCCAAATACGATTTAAGTCGCAGTGTTTCATTGGAAAAATTGAAAAATGCACCGCAAGGTGCTAATGTGGTAGCAGGAGAACCAACTTTTCCTGAAGCACTAAATAATAATGGCGAAACAGTCTATCAGATGAGCGATGGTACATTCCGCAAAACCAAGTTGAAACAGGCTTCTAATATGAACCGTGACATTTTGTTTGTGGAACGAAATCTCGACTTCTTAAAGCCGGGAGGACGTATGGCTATTGTGTTGCCACAAGGACGCTTCAATAACAGTAGCGACAAATCATTGCGTGAATATATTGCTGACCGTTGCCGCATTTTGGCTGTGGTAGGCTTGCATGGCAATGTGTTCAAACCACATACAGGAACAAAGACAAGTGTCCTTTTTGTGCAGAAATGGGATGAAGAACTGTGCCCTAAAGTTGATGATTACAATATTTTCTTCGCTACCATGCAAGAACCGAGCAAGGATAACAGTGGAGATAAAATCTATCGTAACACGATTGACGAAGATGGTAATAATGTTCCTTTGCTTGACAGTCACGGTCATTTGATTGTGAAGCACGACCTTTTCAATCATGATGGCAAGACTCCAAATGGAATTGCAGAGGCGTTTGCCGAGTTCGCCAAAAAAGAACGTCTCTCTTTTTTCGTGGATGCCCCTTTGACGAGGTAAAGTATAAGACTTTGTTAGAGGGGCTGGAAATCTGCGAAAAGAAACTATCTGAAGTAAAAATAGACAATCAAACATTTCGATTTGATAGCGAGTTCTTTAGCATTCAATATTTGGAAATCTTGCGTATGTTGAATGGACTTGCAACAGAAAAATTAGAGGATGTAACAACATGGATAACGCAAGGACCTAATCCATTTTTTACCGAAGAGGGAACAATTCCTTGTTTAACAGGGCGTAACATCAATCAAGGTCGGGTTATCTATGAAAATGCAGATTTTATATCAGAACAAGAATACAATAATCTATCTCGCTTTCAATTAGAGCAAGGAGATACTTTAATAACATTAAAAGGGAAAGGCTCAATCGGGAAGATTGGTTTTGTCACAGAAAAAAAGAATGCCATATTTAGTCGAAATATTGGTATCGTACGCCCAAATAAGGAGATAAATGCAGCATATTTGAATGCGTATATTTTATCTAAATTTGGACAAAATATGGTATTACGTGGGGAGACAGGAGGAACTGGACAATCTACATTAACTTGTTCATATCTTAAATCATTGGATATTCCACGTATAGAGAATGAAAATGTTATTGGAAATCTTGTTTGGCAGTCAGAAAAAGTCTTTCAATCAGCTAAATCGGCTTATTCCGAAGCAGAATCCTATCTTCTTGAATGTTTAGGCATGACAGATTTTGCTGCAAATCCTGACGCATATAACATTAAAACACTAAAAGAATCATTCCTCGAAACAGGACGTTTCGATTCCGAATACTATTTACCCAAATATGAGGATTATATAGAACTTGTACACTCGTATCCGAATGGTTACGACCTTATTGGCAATGTATGCGACATTAAGGATAATAACTATACTCCAGCTAATGGCATACAATACAAGTACATTGAGCTCGCAAATATTGGTAAATCGGGCGAGATAACAGACTGTAACGAACTAACAGGAGAACAACTACCGACACGAGCTCGTAGAATAGTACACAAAGGAGATGTGATAGTATCCTCGATAGAAGGTTCTCTTGATAGCTGTGCTTTAGTAACGGATGAATATGACGGAGCGTTATGTTCAACAGGATTTTATGTTCTGAAATCGCACCAACATAATCCCGAAACATTACTTACGCTATTTAAATCATTGCCTATTCAAAACCTGATGAAGAAAGGTTGCTCGGGCACGATATTGACAGCCATTGGTAAATCAGAGTTTGAAAAAATCCCAGTTCCACTTATCCGTAAGGAAGTTCAAGAAGAGATAGCCAAACACGTTCAAAAGAGTATTGAACTACGTATGGAGGCTGTGCAATTACTTGAAAATGCAAAACTTACGGTAGAAACTATTATAGAAAATGGGGGGGGTAATTTACTGATTTACAATAGATTACAAGCCAACGCATTTGAGGAGTGGAATCATGCAGTTTGGCTGCTATTTACAGAAATAGGTATAACCTCCGACATTGATGTAAAAACATCGATAGTTAGTACATATAAGAAGTTATCAAACAGTTTCTTGAAAAGTGGCAGATTGGATGCCGAATATTATCAACCGAAATATGACCATTTGTTCAGTGAGTTAAAGCGGTTCAAAACAAAAACAATAAGACAAATAGCAACATTATCCAAATCAATAGAACCCGGTAGTGATGCTTACTGTGAAAAAGGAATTCCGTTTATCAGAGTGGCAGACCTTTCTAAGTTTGGATTGTCTGAACCTGCTGTTTATTTGGACAAGTTAGAATTTAAGGACACGATTAGACCTAAAAAAGATACGATTCTCCTGTCTAAGGACGGTAGTGTTGGTATAGCATACAAGGTGGAGGAACCTATTGATGTTATTACTTCGGGCGCAATTATTCATCTGAATATTACAGACAAAGAGGTGCTTCCTGATTATCTGACATTGATCCTCAATTCATTTGTTGTGAAATTGCAAGCAGAAAGAGATGCAGGTGGTTCTATCATTCAACATTGGAAGCCATCAGAAATAGAAGATGTGATAATTCCAATATTGCCAACATCAGAACAGGTAACTATATCTAAAATGCTTCAGCAAAGTTTTTCCTTACGAAAAGAAACTAAAAGCTTGTTGCAAGAAGCAATACAAATCGTAGAGACCACTATTGAAAAAAACTAAACGCGAATTCAACACCGATTGAATGCTTTTCAAAGAACTTTCCGTAAATTTGCACTTGCCAGTTGAATTTACATTGGACTCTTCAGGCAGAGCCTGTTTGTAATTTTATACAAGAACAATTCATTTTATTTGGTTATGCGACAAAAACACATTATATTTGTCGCAAAATATGCGACGTTATCGTACATATAACGTCGCATGCCCTCAATAACAAGAGCACTATATGTATATACACGAAAGAGATAATTGGACAACATTCAGATGGGATGCAAGGGTGCTTACAGCTATTCTTGAGAAGGTTAGCCGTAAGCAGGGCTTGTTATACGGCAGACTTGCATCACTCGGTTTCGACAGCAAACTGAGGGCAATGACTGAAAACCTTACTTATGACGTGGTATATTCGTCAGAAATTGAGGGCATACGACTGAATGTTGACGAGGTGCGCTCGTCAATCGCCCGTAAACTGGGTATTGAGAATGTCAAACAGACGGCACCGTCTCACTATATAGACTCTGTTGTGGCTGTCATGCTTGACGCCGTAAGTTATTACGACCGGTCGTTGACAAAAGAGAAACTGTGTGCATGGCAGACAGCTTTCTTCCCGACAGGTTTCAGTGAGGGTGCACAGATAGAGGTCGGCAGATATCGCACCAACGAGGAACATATAGTTTCGGGAATGTTTGGCAGGGAAAAAGTCCACTACATAGCTCCTGCACCGGAGCGTGTAGAAGAGGAAATGGAGAAGTTTCTTTGCTGGTTCAACAAAGAAGAGAATACGAGTTCTGTCATCCGTTCAGCCATTGCTCACCTCTGGTTTGTCAGCATCCACCCGTTCGAGGACGGCAACGGACGACTTGCCCGCATCCTTTCAGACATGTTGCTTGCACGTGCCGACAAGAGCGAGTTCCGCTTTTACAACATTTCATCGCAGATAAACAGGGACAAGAAGCATTATTATGACATCCTGGAGAAGACGCAGCATGGTGACGGAGACGTTACAGAGTGGATTTTATGGTATGCCAATACGTTGTCAATAGCACTCGACGAGGCGGAAACAACTGTCAGCACCATTCTGAACAAGAGTCTTTTTTGGCAGAAAGCCTCATCTGTGGCATTAAGCCAACGGCAGACCGACATGCTCAATATGTTTTTGGATGGTTACGAAGCAAAGATAACTTCCAAGACATGGGCGTCGCTTGCCAAGTGTTCAAAGGATACAGCCATTCGCGACATTCAATATCTTGTGGCAAAAGACATACTGCGTGAAGACATCCCGGGAGCCAAGCGTCCGAGTTATTCCATTATCTATACCCCGGAGGACATCACCGAGTTCTTTTCCGATATCCATATTGAAGAAGACGACAAAGGTATCCGATATCTTACGGCAACATATAAATGCAAGACTTCGGTGCGCGAGCGCATATTGCCGTTGGATGCAGAACGCTTTAAGAAAGGTGACTTGCCTTTGGAAAACATGCTTGAAAAGTATTGCTCGTACATCAGGTTAAGTTAAAAATGAATTATATTTCAGAATCAACAGAATGAAAAGAGGAAAATAAAAGACGCGTGTTTTGTCGCTTCAAATACGACTATCGTCCTTTATCTTCATTTATCTCCTTCATTTTGGCACGCCTCCTTATAAAGAACGCCTCTATGAGGCGTGCGGACTGCCGGAGAGGTATTCCAATTTCACTTATCCTAAACCTCAAAACCTCATAATCTTACAATCCGTAACCACCATCTTTTGCACTGCAAAAGCATAGCTTTAGACATGCAAAGGCATAGCTTTAAGGGGATAAAAGGTTAACTTTTGAGGTGCAAAAGATATCGGTTACAAACCGTAAATAAATACTGTCTGTTTTTTACGGATTGTAAGCCGTCACACATACACGGAGAATTGGAACAATGCCCAAACGTTACGGTCCCTACATCTTCTTGAAACTGAGCCGCAATACGGGCGATGCTATCGTCATGCGGCTGCTGCTGAGACTTTCGACATCGAACGTCTCTGTAAGAGAGTTTATGCCGAACGGATACAACAGGGAGACATCTTCGAGTTTTATGTCACCTGCGCCGCGGTCATATATATACGGATCGGACAGAGTCAGACTTCCGCTCGAATGGTTGAAACGGAGCAATATGCTGCTGTTCATGCCCGTCTTGTCGTCCACATGAAGCAGGTTCTTTTGAAACGACCAGAATATACGTTCCTGCTTCATGTCACATGTCCCTTGTGTGTCGAGGGTGTCTATGCGTACAAGATGCCAGAAACCGTCAAGGTCTCCGTTGTCTGACGTCTCCAGCTCGCACGACACGAACGGCAATATACCGGCAAACAATATAAGGGGGAATAATATGTACTTTTTCATTTTTTCTTCTTTTTAAGGTTCAACAGTCCTGTCTTTGCCACCGTAAGCTGAAAGCCGTGGTTGTGTCCCAATATCTTTCCGAAGTCCATGGCATAGCCGCCTTTTATGCTCCAGCCGTCGAGCACACGGTTTCTGAAACTGTAGCGCCCTTCCACAAGGAAACTCACGTTGTGGTGTACGTCGTCGTACGGCTCGTCATACGTACCGAGCCCTTCCTGCCACGATGCCAGCACGCGGTAGGAGAAGCCTTCAAAAGGACGTCCGTCCACACCGAGATGAAACGCCATGAAACGGCTGTCTGCCACTCTTATCGTGCCGTCGTCGTTGTATATCGGCGAACGGTAGAGCGGGTTTCCAATCACCTGTCCCCAGTGCTGCCATCCGGTATACACGCCATGGTTGTAGAAATTGTCGTTTCCGCCGATGTGGTCGGATATCGAAGGTGTACGGTCATGATATACCGGACCGCTCTGATATTTCGAGTAAATATATTCAAAAACAACACCGTTTATCCAGTTATCGTACTTGAAGTCAAGTTCGGCACCAAGCATTATGTCCTTGAAATCATACAGAAGATAGCGGTTTTTTTTCTTCTCATTCCATTCTTCACCGCTTCCGTAGCCGTCGTAGTCAAGCTGGAACATAGCCGAATGATCTTCAAAATACTTGTCGGCATACACGCTGAGGCGCCATGTCTCGGCATCCCAGTTCATGCGCAGCAACCAACTGCCCAACTGGTTACCGGAGGCGTTGGCATATATATCGCCGTCGGTCTTGTCTGAGCCTCCGGGTATGAAGGCATGCCACAATCCTTTCAACCCTTTTTCACCTTCTATGGCAACCATGTTCCCGTCATTATCCAACTTATATCCGGTTCCTCCGAACGTGGAAGCCATTTCCAACCCCAATTCGATAGAGAACGGACAGAACACATCCTCGTTGCCTATCTTTATATATCCTGCCTTGCTGTGATAGAGCACATTGTCGGCATATTTCGATTTTCGGTCCGTAAACTCGTGCTGCCACCCGTCATCTGTCATCATGCCGTATGACACATGCCCCTTAAGATGCAGCCAACCGTTGGCAAAAGGCAGCGTCCAGTAGTCGGGCAAAGCAAGGCGCACCTGCGGCACGGGGCGTGCATTGATGCCCAATGTCTGAGAACCGCTCGACAGACTGTTGTTCTTCAGTTCCATGGGATACTCCTTACTTCCCACCGTCAGTGCTCCGTGCAACCACCTTACCTCGGCAAATGCCTGCTGCACGACAACGTTGCTCGTGAAGTTTACGGGCAGGGCTACATCCACACCGTAGCCTATACCCCACCGCCGCAGCGAGTCGGCACGCAACGGACGCATTATGCCTGCCCTTACGTATCCGTTGAACTTGTCGAGCGAACTCAGCCCGTGCCTGTTGGCGTTAAGCCACAGCGGTGTCATGCCGCCGGACGTCGTTGCCTGCATCTCTATATTGTACCTCGCATCATCGGTCATGGCACGGTTGTCCTGTTCGTCCCGGGCATGAGACGCGCTATATGTCATCAGCAACATGGCAACCAATGCCGTTTTTATTTTATTCATTTACAGCTGTTGTATATATATTTATCACACTTCTTCTATATATAAACGCCTTTTATCCTATATTAGTATTTTTATACATGGACTTAAGATAGAATAAAGATGAAAACGACACAAGCTCTCCTCTTGAACATCTTCTTATAGCTTGAGCATATAGGGAATTTCCTCTCATGCTTTAGGGAAAATCCTTTGATGCTGCTATCGGCTTGCATTATCTTTGCATAAGATAAGCTTCGCCTCGGCAATTTGAAACAAGTTTCATTGCACTCGGCTTGCATTATCTTTGCAATGTGAAATAAAAAGAAAATACAAACATCAATAAAAATACCGGATTATGAAAAAGTTTTTGACAGTCATCACGGCACTATTCACGCTTACCGTATCTGCCGGTGCCATGAGTTACGACAGGGCACGCGAACAGGCTCTTTTCCTTACGGACAAAATGGCATACGAACTCAACCTGTCTGACGACCAGTACGAGGCGGCATACGAGGTAAACCTCGACTATCTGATGAGCATAAACTCATACGACGACCTCTACGGGGCATACTGGCGCAACCGTAATCTCGACCTTAGTTACATACTGCTCGACTGGCAATACAGGGCTTTCTGTGCGGCAAGCTATTTCTACCGCCCGCTATACTGGCACGCCGGCGCATGGCACTTCGGCATATATGCACGCTATCCGCACCGCAACTACTTCTACTTCGGGCGTCCGCACTTCTACGTTTCTTACAGGGGTGGACACAGTTGGAGGCACAACGGCGGACGGAGCTGGTATCACGGACGCACATACGGCAGACCTCACCGCGAGGGAGGACATGGCATGAGAGACCGTTTTGACCGCGGCGACTATCACAAGAAAGACCATGGGAACATGCACAAAGGCAACGGAGGACATACGGGTAACCGTGACGGAAGGTTCGGCAACGGCAGCGGAAGGTTCGGAGGCAACAACAGGGGCACAACAACAGGCAGACCGTCTGTAAACAACAGCGACGACAAAAAACCGGGAAACGGCAACAGACCGTCGGGAGACAACCGCGGACATAACCGTTTCGGCAGCGGCAACACACACAACCCGGGCAGCAACGCCGGACGCAGCTTCGGCAACCGTGTGACCGAACGTGAAAGCAGCACACGGTCTACAGTGACACGTGGCGGAAGCACACACGGAAGGTTCGGCGCAGACAGAAGCGCGCCAACAAGAAATGTTTCGTCACCCACAAGAAGCATCACTCGTCCTGCCGGCACATTCACACCGCGCGGCAACAGCTCACCTGCAGGAAAGTCGGCAGGCACAAGCCACAACTCAGGCGGCAACCGCAGTGGAGGACACTTCGGCGGAAGAAGATGAACGCTGGAATGCTTATGCAGAGCATCGGTTTAACGGAAAATTCTTTAGTTCTATAGTTTTTAAATTGGTTAGTTTTTAGTTGACGGGTTTATCAGTCTTCCGGGCAGCAGCCTTAAGACTGATAAACCTTTTTTCATGCCGGCATGTATAACCGTCCGCGACATACGGTTACAACATCAGACATCTTACCTCGGCATTATCCATGCGCGCCACATCGCGCATCTCCTTGCCATAGTGCACGGCCTGTATTGCCTTGTTTATGATGCCGTGTCCCACGGCTACCACCGTCCGATCTGGATACTCACTCTTTACAAACGCAATAAAGGTGCGCGCCCTTGACAGCAGTGCGTCCAACGTCTCCACATCGTCGGGCCACGGTTCGTCCTTAAGGTCAGGTATGAAACGTCCGGTAAATCCTCCCCAGTCGCGTTCGCGCAGCAGTTTTGTGGTCTTTATCTCCATGCCGTGAGGTCGGGCAATGATGGTACAGGTGTCTACGGAGCGTTTAAGGTCACTCGACACAAACGCGTCGACTTTGATACTCTCCATTCTTCTCATCACCTCAAGCGCCTGTCTGCGCCCGTTGTCGGTAAGTTCGCCCTGCGTCTGTCCCTGCATTATGCGGTTCACATTATCCACGGTCTCGCCGTGGCGTACAAGAAAAAGTCGTGTCATAGTCTGCAAAGGTATTACTTTAATACGCGAATTCGGGATAATGAACAAGTTTTTTATCATTAATGTGTTAGATAAATTATACAAACCACCCCTGGGGGGGATGTGTCAGAATTCAACAAATATCTACTCGCAGATGATTACTTATTCGGACACATACATTCCAAGGTGGCTTATAATGAAGTCATCTAAACTTTTATGAGATTCAATATTTGCCTTTATTTTGAGGGTGTTTTTGCACTTGAAGAGGGAGTGTAGCGGGCTACTCGACCGATGAAAGGGTAAAAACAGACCAAAAAGAAAGGTAAAGATTGGATTTAGAAGATATAAAAGTTTAAGATTCTTATTCGTCATAAAAGTTTAGATGACTTCAATATATACGTTTAATTTTGGACATCTACTTATAATTCCGTCAAACCCATTTAAACTTAAAAACTCACAAACTTTAGAACGCAAACTTAAAATGTATGAAATAAATTGTCTTGCAGTATGTATTTTCGTATTTTTGCGACAGTACAACCAAAAAACTTGAATATATGATGAAAGTATTACAAAGTTCTATTTTCCGCGCTATTTGCGCCATTATCGTCGGCATTCTCCTGATAAAGAATCCCGATGACACAGTCAAGGGTATAACCATTGCCACAGGGGTTTTGTTTCTGCTGTCGGGTGTAATATCGTGTGCCGTGTATTTCAGTGCGAAGATAAGTAATGTTGACGAACATGTATACGATGCTTCCGGACGGCTGATACCGGACATAAAACCTGCTTTTCCGGTCGTGGGGCTTGGCAGCATTCTGTTCGGCATAATTCTTGCACTCATTCCCGAAACGTTTATCCAGTATCTCATGTATTTTTTCGGGGCGATAATCATTTTCGGTGCACTCAACCAGTTCATTAACCTTGCCCAGGCAAAGAGAAGGTTCGGTGTGCCTTTGGTCTACTGGTTCTTCCCCTCCATAACGTTGATTGCAGGATGTTTCATCATCCTTAATCCTATCGAGGCAGCCGGTCTGCCCATGCTTGTAATAGGATGCAGCCTTATATTCTATGGCATTACAGACGGTATCAACGCGTTCAAGATAAACAGGCTAAGAAAAACGCAGAATAATTTATAATTCATAATTTATAATTTATAATGAGGAGATAAAAGAAGATATGGGGAGATAGAGGACGTATGCCTTGTTGTTTATTCAAAGACTATTGTCCCTTATCTCCCCATATCTTCTTTTATCTCCTTTAATCCCTTTATCTCCTCATTATAAATTATGAATTATAAATTATAAATTAATTAAGTCCCCGACTTAACCTTTCCCGCAATGCCTTCTATATATTTGCATAGTATGCCTATGCCTTTCAGGTTTTCGCCTCCTTGCGGTATTATAATGTCGGCATATCGTTTCGTAGGCTCTATGAACTGTTCGTGCATAGGTTTGAGCACGTCAAGATAACGCTCAACAACCATATTCACGGTTCGTCCACGTTCCACAACGTCGCGCTGTATGTTACGTATAAGGCGTTCGTCCGAGTCGGTGTCTACGAAGATTTTCAGGTCCATGAGGTCACGCAGCTTTTTGTTTATAAGCGTCATGATACCTTCTACAATGATTACCGGCTTCGGTTCCACGTGAATTGTTTCCGGCAACCTGTTGCATTTTATGTACGAGTATGTAGGCTGTTCCACAGCTTTTCCGTTGCGCAGGTCGTTGATGTGCTTGCCCAGCAGTTTCCAGTCGAAAGCATCAGGATGATCGAAGTTTATTGCATGACGCTCTTCTTCGGTCATGTGCGACGTGTCATTGTAGTACGAGTCGAGCGGCACCACTGTGACACAGTGTGGCGGCAGTGCCTCGGCAATCTTTCTCACTACGGTGGTCTTGCCGGAACCTGTGCCGCCTGCTATTCCTATTATTGTCATTTTTTCTTGTTTTTTATTGGTAAGTGTGCTCCGTCTTTAAAATGCCATAGCTACTATAGACTCTATAGCATCATCGGCTCTATAGTTTCTATAGCCCCTATATCTTCTATTTCATCCCTAATTCCAAGAACATCCGTCCGTATACTTCCGCCTTTCTTTCCACTTTCATCGGATATGCCCTTGAACTGCTTGGCATACGGTACAGCCTTATTTCCCGTCCGTCGAAGATAAATGTCTCGTAACATCCCACTTTTGGGGCTTTTATGCCGAAATGCGATGTAAGTATACCCGTTGCCTTTTCGCCGGTGGTCACAACGGCCGTACATGCCGGTATGCTGCGCAGCAGCTTGTCAAGGTCGGTTGCTTCGACCACTTCCAAGTCTTTGTCTGCCGCCGTATTGTTTTTGCGTATCACGGCACAGGCTGTGTCATATAGAGCCACTCCCCTATCTTCAAGAAAAGCCACAATGTCATCTTTCTTGAAGGCACCCGCACTGCGGTCCGTAAAATGTTCCTTGTCTCCAAAGAACACTATGCCGAATATGCGCCACATGTCGTTGATGAAGTTGGGATAGAAAAAGTCCATACACCAGCGGTGGCGCGCCGGCGGAAAGCTGCCGAGCATAAGCAGCCGCGAGCCTTCGGGCAGAAACGGTTTCAGGGGATGATATTCTATTGGCATTTTTGAATTTGGAATTTGGAGTTTGGAGTTACGAATTACGAATTTGGAGTTACGAGTTTTGAATTACGAATTACAAGTTACGAGTTACGAATTGTCTGCCTTTGGCAGATGTTGAATTATTTAATGAAGATTTGCAAATTCGTAATTCCAAATTCTTCATCGTAGCGCAGCGAGAATAATTCATAATTCCAAACTCGTAATTCGTAATTCCAAACTCGTAATTCTTTATCTTTGCTCTTTCAACAGATATACGATGACAGGCAGGTGGTCGCTATATCCGTTCAGCCAGGCACCTCCGGCATGCGTTCTCTTGGGATTGCCCTTGTACTTGCCGTCTTCCTGGAAAAGGTAGTCGCGCTTGAATATCTCGTGACGCCACAACTTCAGCTCCGTATAGTCCTTACGCCCGTCAAGATTTACCACATTGGGCGTCATCACTATCTGGTCGAAAAGGTTCCATGCGCCCTGATATGTCAATGTACCTATACCCTCTTTCACAAGCAGGTTATACCATGGGTTGTACATGTCGCCGTCCTTCACGTCCTTCATGTTTCCACGCGCACGCAGTTCATCTTTCATACTTTTGTTTGTCGGGTCATCGTTCATGTCACCCATAACAAAAACCTTTGCCTTGGGGTCGTCGCGCAACAGCGAGTCTTTCAGAGCCCTTACCTGTCGTCCTGCCACCTCACGATAGTAAGAACCGGCAAAGCGGCTGGGCCAGTGGCATACCACCACCACTACATGCTCGCCCGCCATGTCTCCGCTGACGGTGAGGAAACCGCGTGTGCGGTATGCACTGTCTTTCGCCTGCTCGGGCACATATGGCACAAGTTTCATGTCTCTTACCTTGAACAGGTTGGGATTGTACAGCATGGCACAGTCCACACCGCGCCTGTCCGGACCTTCGATATGAGCATACTTATACCCGCGTGCCTTCAGCGGTTCTTGAGCGATAAGGTCGTCGAGACACTTGGAGTTCTCAACCTCCGACACGCCTATCACGGCACAGCCCACACCGGGCAATTTGTCCGATGCCATGTCTGCCAGCACCCTTGCCATGTTGCGCAACTTGTTGGTATACTTAAGTCCGGTCCACTTATACGAGCCGTTGGGCAGGAACTGATAGTCGTTCTTTCCCTTGTCGTGACATGTGTCGAAAAGATTTTCCAGATTGTAAAATCCCACGGCGTATGCGGAGAACTTCTTCTGTGCCATGCCGTTTACGGCTGTCATGCACAGGAATAAAATCAAAAACAAATTTTGTTTCTTCATAATATTTATCTTTTATTTGTATTATTCGATATACAACTTTGCAAAGATAACATTTTAAAATGAAGAATGAAGAATGAAGAATGAAGAATTTGCTGCCGCTGAGGGAGAAATGAAAATATATATCTATAGATGCTATAGGTTCTATAGCAACTATAGGCTCTATAGCATCTATAGAACCTATAGCCCTAAGCCCCCATCGCCTCTTTCAGCTCGTTGTATCTTGCCCGCCACAGTTCGTTCTCTTTTCTCAGCCCCGTTATTGTAAGCTCCTGTTCTGCGACACGCCTTTCCAGATATTTCAGCCTTGCGTCCTGCTCATGCCTGTATCCGGTGCGTGCAGCGTGCATCCTTTCCTTTATGCCGCCTTCCGTCACGAACTCCGTTTCAAGGTGTTTAAGATAGCGGTTCATCATTACATCCACCTGGTAGCACAGTGTCAGACCTACGTTTGCCATCTCCTCATCGGTCCATCTGTCAAAGAAAGCGGTGTAGTCGTCCATGCTGTTGTGCCGCCGGGTAAACTCTTGCATTTGTCTGTAGCGCGGATGCCCGTCAGTCCATAGCGTCATCCTGCGTGCCTTTATGTAGTCCTTGAAGTCTTCACGCAGTTCGTCCACACTGCTGCGTGCCACATTAAGAAGTTTCAGCTCCATCTCTGTCGATGTCTTCCCGTCCTCACAACCTTCAACGATGTTCTGCTTGCACGAGCGCGCCGCCTATATCATCTGGTCTTTAGTCCTGTCGCCGTATTGCGGCAGAAACCTGTTGCAGAAAGCGAAAGTAAGGTGATACAAGACCTGTGACTTCTGATAAAACCGTAGATTTCTCCACGCAGCGCCTGTGCGCAGTACCGTCCGTGGCTTTTGCTGTTGCATGGCTGTCGTGTCTTTATGGTTTTTATTATTCTTTATCTCCATGGTAACTATAGTAACTATATACTCTATAGCATCTATAGAAACTATAATCATTTATAGCAGATTGTTTGCCTTCATTGAACTATAGACTCTACAGTATCTATAGAAACTATAGGCTCTATAGCTTCCACCCTGCAAATATATGCCTTTTATCTTAAAGAACAAAAAAATAGCGGTGGAAATCAAAAAAGATTTCCACCGCTATTATCTACATTTTCTTACCTTTTGCAATATTACTTAATTATAACATTGCTTCCCATTGTAAGTGTGAAATCATCTATAAGTACGTCAGCGCCCGGATTCTTCGAGTTCATGATAACGAGGCAATAAGTGCCGTCCGCTGTTATCTCGAAAGTATGTGTCACGAGCACCCACTCACCGTTGCTGATGTTGTTTGTATAATCACCGTATACATAGCTGCCTACCTTGCCGTCGGTAACGGGAACAAAGCCCGGACGTACCGATGCGCCGGTCGCAGTAGCAGCCTTTGCATAGAAAGTCATGGTATATGTACCTGCCTTAAGTTCGGTTTCCTGGTATCCGATACGCTTGTTTGCTGAAGTGGTTCCACCTACTTTTACCGAATATTTGCCTCCGTGTGCGTCTGTGCTCTGTGACAGTGTGGCGTTGCCGGCTGTCGATGCCGTTTTCCATTTGTTGGGCATACCGTCAACCCATGTCTCGAAGTCGCCGTTGGTGGCAGTTACATCTCCGGTGTTGTCATCTCCCCCCCCGGTGCTTCCACTGTCATCCTTGCCTTCTTTAACTGTAAAGTTCTTTACTTCCCATGTGCCTGAGCTTGCAGCGCACTCATAGTAAAGGGCAAATACTACGTTTGATTTACCGATAATATCAGCAGGAACTGCTGCGGTGAACTTTGTCCATGAGTTCCAGTCTCTGACTTCTTTCAATGTTCCGGTTATGTCTTTCCAAGTTGTGGTAGCGGGGTCACCGGTATAGTTGTCAGTTACAAGCACCTTGTTTGAGATACCTTCGATAGCCTCGCCTGCTGATGTCGTAACATAACGGAGAATATAGTCGAATGAGACTGTTGCTTCTTTAGAAGCAGACATGTTGACTGCTTTTGAAACAAGATAGCTTGATGAAGGAGTTGTTGCTTTTGATGCATTGTCATAACCTGTTGCTTTTGCATATCCGTAGCTGTCGAGAACCCAAGGTGTACCTTTGATATTCTTCACCGTAAATGAACCGAACGAGCTTGAGAATGTCTCGTTGATATAAGTTCCTTCAGCAGGGGGAGTTACTTCACCGCCCGTACCACCGTTGCCGTTGATAGATACGACATAGTTTCCGGTCGTAAATTCTTTTGTACCATTGTAGTTTACAAGTTTTCCGCAGATAACAACTACATCTCCCGGCTGGAGAGCATCCTCACCGGAGAATTTTGTACGGTTGGGACCTGCATATCCATTGAATACATAGAATTGATTGTTGGTTGTTCCGTTATCTGAGATATAATACTTCAAACTTCCGTATGAAGGATCGAAGCTTCCGCTGACAACAGAAACAACGGTACCCTTTACGTAAACTTCAGTTGATTCACTTCCGCCGTCCTCAATGTATTTCAATGCTGCTGCAACATTGTACGGATCTGCTTCTGTTCCGTTACCTGCCGGGTCAATAACTTCTACCGGAGGTATGCTCGGCTCGTCGTAAGGCATAGGAACGTCCTCACAACCTGTGAATGTGAATGCTGCCATGGCAAGCATCAGTATCGAATAAATATGCTTTTTCATAAATATACTATTTTTATTTATTGTTGTTGTTATTAGTTTTAATTGTTCTCAGGGAATTTTATGTCCTCATACTTGCGGATGAGCATCTGCCATGTACCGTTGTATATTGTCATGATACCCGTTATGCTGCCCTTGCCCTGAGGAAGAGGCATGCCTGCAAAGTCTGCATACTGGCTTGTGCGCACGACGAACTTGTTGTTCTCCTTTATGTTACGGTTGATGCAACCGCCGAGAAGTTTCTGTGTCTTTGCGTCACCCACGTTTGATGTTTCCGGATCCATGGCGAAGATGTTTACACCGTTGGCATCTCTGAACGAGATGTTCTTTATGGTGTACAGCTTGCCGCATTCTTTCTTCGAATCAAGTGTACCGATTTTTGTAATATCCAGCTCTTCCGGTTCTACCGGTGTCTTCATGCCAAGGAGTTTGAAGTGCTTCTGCCATCTAACCCTGTTCATGCGCGATACAGATATATTACCGTTCTTGTTTGTGTACAGGGTTCCGATTTGTGGCTGTGTGCCGTATCCTCCTATATACAAGTCTTTCAGCGATACAAGGATTTCCTGACCTTCGGGCAGGTATGAGAAAAGACCTCCCTGCTCGATGCAGATTGTTATGGCACCGGTCGCATCCTGTATGAAAATCTGACTGTAGATGTTGCCCTCTATGTCGTTGCCGGTAACGATACCTTTCAGCTTTATGTCCTCGTCTATCAACTTATAGCCGTTAGAAGTTATTGTCTTTTCGTATTTCTCCTTAAATGCGGCTATGCTCATGACGTTCTCTTCTTTGATGCTGTTGTCACCGTATGGTGCGTTGCTTCCGTCGGGAGCGTTCCAATCGTCATCAAAGCCAATGTCCTCACCGCCGATACATCCTGTAAACATAATGCAGGCGGCAGCCATGAATATATATAATATCTTTTTCATAATATTGCAGTTTTAGAATTTATAAGCAATGTTCAGCATACCGTTTGTTCCGTAGGCATAGAACTTGTTGGGGTTTCTGTCAAAACGATATGCACGTTTGTTCTCGCTTGCAGTCCATGAACTGCGGCTCTGCTCGAAACCGCCTGTGCAGATGTTCTGGTTGTTGAGAATGTTCGTTATCATGAGGTTGATGGACAGTGAGCCGTGTTTCAGGTATATGCTCTTGCCTATAGAACCGTCGAGCATGAAACCGCCGTGACCTTTCTGCTGGTCTATTATTTCCGGATTTACACAGTCGCCCACCCATGTGTCGTCATATCCGGATGCAGCTCTTGCTTCCCATGTCTTCAACGCACGCATGTTGGGAGCGTATGAAAGATAGATGCGGTCGTACCAGTTGCAGTTAAGGTCTATGAACCATCCGCCTTTGTGATAGCTCAGTCCGAGACTTGCTGCCGTAAGCGGCGTGCCCGACTCGCGCATGTCCTTGTTGTAACATGTATTGTAGTCGTAGATACCGTTGCCCGGTGTCTCTGTATATCCGTATCCGTGATATTCACCACTCTTAGACTCCATAAATGTCATGTGCGAGTTGTTGATGTTCTTTGCATCGGATATTGTTCCGAGCAACATCACGTTGAACGCGCTTGTCACCTTTATGTCCACGCCTGCCTCAACGCCGTAGTAGGCTTTCTTGCCGCCCGTGAGCGAGAAGTATGTGAACGAGTTTGCGTCGTCGTAGAAGAAGTTCTGCCACTCGGTTACGTTCGTCATACGGCTGTAGTAGGCATTGACGTTTGCGTGCAGCCATGAGTTGCGGTGCTGGTAACCCACTTCGGTACTGAACACACGCTCGTTCTTGAGGTCGAGCACGAAGTCGTTGTTTATCTCGGGAGATGCGAATGCCGTCGAAGCCTGCGGTGCGCGCAGCTCGTAGCCAAGACCAAATGTCACGGTGTTGCCGCGTCCGAGATTAAGGCTTGAACCAAACTTCACTCCTCCGTCGAAGAACTCTGCCTTGCCGCTCTTGCCGTAAGAGTTGTCAGCCGCAAGACCGTTGCGCATCTTGCCGTCGCGCTGCATCGTTGTGTAGCCCGCCTTTGCGGCAACATAGTAGTGCAGTGCGCCGAAGTTCTCTACGTAATTTGTCCACAGCTGTCCGCGGTTTACGAGTATGTCGTAGTTGTAGCCGAACTTGTCACCCTCGCGTACTATGCCGTTGGGGTTGTTCAGGTCGTACTGTATGCGCGGGTCGTCGATGGCGTATGTGCCCAGTGCGTATGTGTTGATGTTGTGATATATGTTTGCGCCCAGCAGGTCTTCCATTGTCTGGTAGTGGCGTCCGCGGTTTGTTCCGGCAGACAGTCCTGCGCTCCATTTCTTGTTGGCGTCTATCTGCTTGTTCAGTGCTGATGCCAGTGTCAGCGTCAGGGCGTCGTTGTGCTTTGCCTGGATGAAGTACATTGCATCGGCACCCTGTGCGTTCACTCCCTGATTGGAGAAGTAAAGGCGATCCCAGTTTATCTGACGGTTGCCCTTGCTCGATGTCCAATAATTGTACTGCTCGTTCCAGTCGGCAAGGTTCTGATCCGTGCGGTTGGTAACGTCATCCTCATCCCACACGTTGAACCTGCTGCTCGGCATGTTCTTCCAGTATGTCGGGTGCGGGTTGTCGCTGTTGTTGTAGTTAAGCTTCGTGCTCTTGTACATGCCGTACTTGCCGAAGAGCGATGTCGTGAGCTTGGTGTTGTCATCGATGTTCCAGTCCCATGTGAGGAGTGCCGACGGCGCAAAGTCGTTCACGATGCGCGAGTTGCGCTTCTTGCCGTTCTGATATCCCCAGTACGGGTTGTAATACTTGTCGTTGGCAAGCCACAGCGCCTCGTCCGTGGCGGGTCCCTGTGTGGAACGCTCCGTGGGGTTGCCCCATGTAGAGAACGACAGGGAGTGCTTGCCCCCGTCGAACATCTTCTGTACGCCGAGGAAGTATGACAGGGCGTTGTAGAACGTTCCCTCCACGTATCCTTCTTTGGCTCCGCGGTATGTAAGGTTGGCAGAGAACGCCCATCCGTCGTTGTTGAAGCCGGAGTTATAGGTGTACATCGCACGCAACTGGTAGTTGCGGTTTGCGCCGCTCAGCGTCACGCGGTGACCTGTGGCAAAGCTTCCGGGGCGAAAGTTGTAGTTGTTGGAGCCGCCCATGCCGGACATAGAGAAGCCGTTGCTCTCGAACGGCAGTGCGTATTCAACGTTTCTTGTCTGCTGGTTGAGACCGCCCACGAGCGAGTAGCGGAACTGTCCGGACTCCATGTCGTTCATCGGCACGCCGTTGATGAACACGTCGTTGTACTTCTGGTTGAATGCGCGGTAACGGAAACGTACCGGTGAGAACAGGTATCCCACCTCGCTTGCGTAGACATTGTTGTTCGAGTTGATGATCGACACGTTCTGCGACATGTCGTCGTCCTCGCCCAACTGCGCCTCGGTAAACGTGAAGGCCTGCTCCGTCATGGCGCTGGCTTTTTGCCCCTGGCTGTTGTCCGTCTGTGCAAAGACAAGAGGACTATAGCAGAGGGCTATCACTGCTAACTTCAGTTTTTTTTGCATAATTAGTGTTTTTAATTAGATATTTGGTGACAAAAGTAGTAAAAAAAATGAAGAATGAAGAATTTTGGAGTTACGATTTTTTAATTTTGAATTATGAGTTACGAATTACGAGTTATTCTCGCCGTGCTGCGATTATCAATTATGAATTACGAATTATAAAATTCAAATGAGACAATTCGTCATTTAATAAATCAACATCTGCCAAAGGCAGACAACTCGTAACTCGTAATTCAAAATTCGTAATTCAAAACTTCTTCCCCCCGACAATGCTTATAAACGTGCCCGCAAGTATCTTCATGTCCATACACATCGACCGGTGCTCAAGATAATACAGATCCATTTCAAGCCGCCTGAGCATCTTCTCCATCGTGTCGGTATATCCGTTGTGCAGCGTGGCGTATGACGTCACTCCCGGACGTATGACGTAAAGCCGCTCATAGCGCGGGTCATGCTCCATTATCTTCTCAATGAAATACCTGCGCTCGGGACGCGGACCGACGAACGACATGTCGCCCGTGAACACATTCCACAACTGCGGAAGCTCGTCAAGATGATGACTGCGAAGGAAACGCCCCGTGCGTGTTATGCGCGGGTCGCTGTCCGTCTCAAGCAGTGCCGGCTCGTCTTTTTCCGCGTCCTCGCACATGCTCCTGAACTTGTATATGCAGAACGGTCTGCCGCCCCGCCCTATGCGTTCCTGCCTGTATATCACCGGCAGTCCGTCCACACACGCTATGGCTATGGCACATGCCAGCATCAGCGGCGAGAACACAATGATGCACAGGGCGGACAGTATGATGTCAAAGATACGTTTCATCCGGCATGCCCCTTCTTTATATGTTTGAAAATCATGCGGTTCAGCACAAGATGAAAAGCTGTATATGATAATATGTCGATGATGATAACAGTGGTAAATCCGGCAAACGCCAGAATGTTGTTTACAACGATAAACATCACCGCCAACGCAAGTATAACGCAAAGTGCCTTGTGCTGCGACATTCCGGCGCGCATCAGTTTGTGGTGTATATGCTTCTTGTCGGCGGCGAATATCGACTTGTGGTTGCGAACCCGGTGCAACATCACCCTGAACACGTCGAACGTTGGTACGATCAGCAGCGACGGGGCAAATATCAGACTGTTATCCCTATAGGGCAGAACAGCCGGATTGTCCATAGAGTATTTCACGAGCAGAAAACTTAATATAAAACCCAGAGTAAGGCTTCCAGAGTCGCCCATGAAGATCTTCTTGTTCTTTTCCGCATCACCGAATATATTGTAATATAGAAACGGGATGATTATTCCGATAAGTCCTGCAATCAATACGGCATACGTCCACAGCCCTATATTGGCGAATGCAAAAAGAAATCCCGTCAGGGCTATTATGCTCAGTCCCGCCGACAGTCCGTCTATTCCGTCGATAAGGTTCATGGCATTGTCTATGAACACTATGGTGAGCACCGTGAGCGGAAATCCTACGGCAAACGGAATCTCATATATGCCGAACAGTCCGTACATGTTGTTTATATATAGTCCCGACATCGGCAGCAGACATGCGGCAACAGTCTGTATAATGAATTTTGTCCTTGCCGAAAGTCCGAGGATGTCGTCCGTTATTCCCGTTATGTATATCAGCATCAGACTTACGAGAAACGACACCGACCACAGACTTATCGATATCTTCTGTTCGCCGTCGACCTCGCTCATAGTCATCACAGCTATCACGAACGACAGCAACATGCCCGGCAGGAACACTATTCCTCCTAATCTGGGAATAGCGTTCTTATGTACTTTCCGCGAGTTGGGTATGTCGTACAGTGCCTTCTGCCTGCAAAAGTCGAGTATGTAGGGTATTGATATGAATCCTATTATGCAGCCCAACAACAGTGCGCCCGCTACAAATAATATATATGATGCCATGTACGTGTCAAAACTGTTTATTATCTTTAACAGACAAATATGCGGAATATTGCATCGGCACGGTTGTTTTTTTACTTAAACCGTCCTCTTTCATAAAGAAATCTCTTCAACAGGAACGTCAGAAAATATGGAAATGTATAGAATTTACCATTAAAGCCGATGTTTTTATATCCCAACTTGATACCGTATTTTATATCAGGAAACTTATCTTCTTTCAGTAGGTTATTCAGTGAGACCGTTGCGCCATCACCGGCCTTCACCTCAACGGGAACAAGAGAGCCAGAGTCTCTGATAAAGAAATCCATCTCCATTGCCGGCTTGTCACTCTTGTAATATACAAGCCGGTATCCCTGCTTTACAAGCATGTCACCCACGATGTTCTCATATATGGCTCCTTTATATGTACCTAAATTCTTGTTTGCCCTCAAGTCCTCCTGAGCTTCTTCGTCAAGAGATGCTATCAGTAGCCCTGTATCCTTAAAATATATCTTATACAGCTTAGGGTCATAGTTTCCTTTAAGCGGAAGTTCCGGCTGATTCATACAATAGCATATATTGACAACGCCGGCATCTGCAAGCCATTCCACACAGCCTATATAATCTCTGTTTCTTGCATTCCTGGCAATCTTAGTAACCTGAAAACGCTTGTTCTCTTTTGCCAGAAAAGTGGAAATATGACTGTACACCGCCTTGACCTTTGCCTTGTCCAGTCCTTCCACATATTTGGTGATATCCTCTTCATAATCTTTCAGCAGTTGCCTCTGTATGCCCAACGTGCCGCTGAAATTTCTGTTTCTTATATATGTACTCACCACTTCGGGCATGCCTCCTATGGTGACATAGTCGCGGAACAGATCAAAAAGGACGTCAGTCTGCAAGGTTGTAAGAGGTCTGACTTCCAACATGTGCCGATAAAGGTCTTCAATAAAATCATCCGTATATCCTTTAGCCCAGAGAAATTCTTCGAAATCCATCGAATGCATCTCGTAATCTTCTTTATACCCTACACTGTTTGACTCTATCTCCTTATAGTTTATCCCCATCAGTGAACCGGAACAGATGACATCAAACCTGCCGTCCAGTTTGAAGAATTTCAAGGAAGTGGCACAGTCGGGACATGCCTGCAGCTCATCAAAAAAGAATATAGTCTCACCGGGTATGAACTTCAACTCCGGACTGAGCAAGGAAATATTTTTTATGATGGCGTCAACCTCGAAACCGTCATTGAATATATCACGATACTTCTTTTGTTCTACAAAGTTTATCTGTATGACGTTCTTGTAGTTACGACCTGCAAACCATTCGATCGAGCGTGTCTTTCCAATCTGGCGGGCACCTTTGACTATAAGAGGTTTTCTGTCCGGGTTGTCTTTCCATGCTTTCAGATAAGCATCCACCTTTCTCTTAAGCAGTTTTTCCATATCACAAATAAATTAATAATATTTGCAAAGATAATCATTTTCACATTATCCAGACAGAATTCAGGTAGTATTTTCACATTTTCCGTGCCATGCACCGGTCATAATTTCACATTTTCCGGCATTTTTTCGCTCCTTATTTTCACATTATCCCGGTCACAGACACTTTTTTATATATATGATGGTATGTCAAGATAAGAGGGAGGGGGGAGGATAAAAGACGTATGGTTGTGTCACTTCATATACGACTATTGTCCTTTATCTTCCGTGGCTTCAGCCACACAACTACCCCATAACTTCTTTTAACTTCGTATTTTGAGTTGTATCGTAACGGAAACAGAAGCTATATCCTGAATTCAAAAATCTTGTAGAGATATTTCATGGATATGAAGACGATGTTCGTGTAAAGCCCGTTCCTGCGGCATGCCTTCACATCCTCGCGGGTTATGAGCAGCCAGTCTTTCGTTTTTTAAGAGTTTTTCTATATCGTATTTTCTGACTTATGTCAGAACCGAACATATTTATGAAATGCTTTACAATCTGAGTGAGACACAAATATACATAAAACAAATATGCCTGGAATATATTTCCACCATTGGCAATGACGATGCGTATATAGTCTTTTCTTTTCTTTATAATGCTGTTGCTTGTTGCCCCTCCTGCCCTAAAGCACGCAATGTCATAATCCACGTGCTTGAACGTCGCCCCCATTCGGTATGCCCGCATCAGAAAGTCAAGATCCATGGGGTAGCGTATATCCACATTATAGCCTCCGAAACGGCGGTATGCGTCACGGCTGACAAACATTCCCTGATGTGCCACGTGACAGAAGAAAGGGGTCACGGGAAATTTTGTCGACGGTATCTCCCTGCATTTGTATCCTGTTTCCGGATTTTCGAGCAGCACGTTGCCGCAATATATGTCATGCTTGCCGTCATATGCCTCGGCCACGTGCCGCAAAGCCTCCGGTATCATCACGTCGTCCGAGTTTATCATTACGATGATATCCCCATCGGCATTTGCTATGCCTTTATTGAAAGCATCGCTTATGCCTTTATCCTTTTCGGATATCACCGTATTAAGATATTGTCTGTATTTGTACACAATGTCCATGGTAGAGTCTGTCGAACAGCCATCTACTATAACATAGTCCAGATTATCATATTTCTGGTCCAATACACTTTTAATGGTATCTTCTATGGTCTTTTCACTGTTGTACGATACGGTGACTACGGTTATTCTGGGATTTTTTTCCATAAATCAATATGAGTTTAGAAGCACTGCCAACCTGAAAAGTTTCCATGTATGTCTGTCGGCGCATGCAAATCTTTTGTCCGCGCATAATGACAGCCGATTCACAAATGATGTTTTTGCCCCGATGAACGTGTCCAGCATTTCAACATTTTCCTGACTCATCATTGCTGCATACCCGTTTCTTATCTCACAGGCCCTCCGGTAACGTGAGTGTTCACTGTTCCTAAATCTCTTCAGTCTGCGGCTCCACTCGTGCCATTTGCTGTAACCTTGTCCTATTGTGTTGTTGTCATGCTGTCTGTATAATATATGCGGTGTCTTGTCAAAATATATTTTCGCTCCCACCGCCTGTGCCACACTATATATCCATACATCGTGCATGGGTATATAGTTTGGTTTGTATCGTGCAACCATATCACGCATCCGACTGTTCATCACCATTGTACATCCCGGTATAAACTCATATACAAGCGATTCTCCGAAAGTGAGCAGCGGGGCTGTCTGCACGATAGTTGTAGGACGCAGAAAAGCATCGGTCAGCTGTGTCCTACTGAAATATAATGCAGGAACGTTTTCGGCAGAATGCATCATGTCTGTCGCAACCTTCAGCTTCTCCGGCATCCAGTAGTCATCCTGGTCCGCAAAAGCATAGAAATCGGCTGCCCCCGCATTTTCCAACAACTCCATAAAGCTGCGTGCCGGTCCTAAGTTTTTTCCAACATGCCAATCAAGCGCTTTCCCATATTCTCCCAATATACGTTTTGTCCCGTCAGAAGAGCCGTCGTCTCTCACTGTGAGTCTGACATCTACTTTCTGCTGTGCCAGTATGGAGTCTATCTGTTCCTTAAGAAAACGCTCTCCGTTATATGTGGACATCAGAACATTTACTGTCATTTTTCCAATAGTTTTTTGAATATAAAGTCTGCCTTTTTTACGGAAATCTTGTCCGTAAAATTCTCCCTTACCCTTTTCATACTTTCTTCCCTATATCTGTCTCTCAATTTTTCATCAGAGAGTATCTTATCTATTGCCATGGCATATTCCTCCGTATTCTTCAGCGTGACCTCTTCTCCTGTCTGTCCCTTCAACGAAACCCATCCCACTCCTGAGCCTTCTATATGGAATGTTACGGGCACGCAACCGCAGTACATTGCCTCAGCCAGTGCCACACCGAATGCTTCCTGCTTGGTTATCGATGAAAATCCGAATACGGTTGCCGCATGATAATAGCACCGCAGATCGTCCTGTGAGACTTTCCCGAGAAATACAATTCTGTCCGAACTTACCAAAGATTTCAGATATTCCGTCTGTGGTCCACGTCCGGCAATAAGTATCCGGCAGTCGGACTTAATATATTTCTCAGACTCTATCAAATAGTCTATTCCCTTATATGGTATATGCCTTCCAACAAACAGTATAAGTTTTCTGCCACCGAATCTCTCATGTATTTCCCTTATGCGCTTTTCATCTCCGTCCCTTATCTCCAGTTCACTTACTATCACGCCATTCTGCAACACCTCGGTTTTATCACTATATCTGTATATGGGACTGGTGGGATGTATATAATTAGGGCTTGTTGCTATTATGCAGTCCGCTTTCTTCAGTATATAGTTCTCCACCGGTTTTATAATTTTGTACATCACTCCTTTCGCAAGTATGTCCGAATGCCAAAGTAACGATATTTTACATCCATGTGGAGCGAATGCAGCCAAAGGATAGACAAATGGATTTGGACAATGTATGTTTATTATATCCGGTTTGCATTCTTTGATGATGTTTCGTATACTGACATAATATGCCGGAGCCACGTCCTGACTTGACAGTCTGAACATGACGGCGATACGGTACACTTTTGTACCGTTTATGGTCTCCGTATGTGTTTTCCCGTCCGTGCTGAAGCACACAACCGTATTGCAAAATTCAGACAAGCCCTCGACAAGATATTTTGACACGGTCTCTATTCCTCCCTCTTCGGGATAATAGTATTTGCAAATATGCAATATGTTCTTTTTCATAAGTATTCTTTTTATCATTAACGTGACAAGTATGTATATCTTGTCCTATGAGGTTTTATTTATACTACGTACGTCTATGCGACTCTTTTTAAAGAATTCGGAAAAGTCAAGACTGTATTTTTCCTGGGTAATCAGTATTACAAAGAATACGAACTGCAACGACAGAACGATGTTCTGTATAAAGCTCTCACTATAGAACTGCAATACAAGTATCTCCACGACAAGAGCGTATATACACCTTCCAACCGAACTTCCGTTGATGAAATACCTGTAGACCAGTCCGGAAAGCGTTCCGTATACAAACGCGAAGAAGGCTATGCCTCTGTATTCGAAGTCTTCAAAAAACGGTTGGAATATGGTGTACACATTGGTGGGAATCGGCACAAGCACATAATCTTGTATACGTTCGTACACGGCATAATTCCCCCAGCCCCATCTGTCGAGAAAAAAATATATGTACTGAAACGTATGAGATCCGAATTGTCCTTCAAGCTCCGGCTGTATCATTCCGAATGCCACCGGCGGTGACAACACGTAACATGCGAAGAAGTCGAGAAACTCCATCCCCTTTTCTCCATTGCCCGTATCGTCGTATGCCCCCGCCATTACATTGTTGAAAAGAAAGAAAAAAATGACAATGCAAAATATAACAGTGACAATAGTCCTTACACGGATGATTTTCTTCTTAAACAACACAAACATGGAGCTAAGTATCATGAAAAATATACCGCTTTTCTCCATCATAGAAAAGCAAGACAACAGGTTGGTGACAACCAGCACCGCCACTTTCCAGCCTTTAGTCTTGGGATAATTCCACAGCGCTATGACGAAAAGCACCTGATTTATGACGTGTGCATAATTAAGAAACCCGAAGTCATTGTCACCATATACAGCCAACAAGCGTATGTTCTCAAGCATATTCTGCGAGTCGAACATCGATACAAGTTTCATCACCATATATAGTTGCATAGGCGTTATGAAAACCGCTATAACAAAAAAAATGTCAAACAGGGTTTTGTTTACCGACATTGCTCTCAGATGTCCATTACGGTCTGTCCCTTTCCTTGCCGGCAATACACTATATGTGATTATCGAGGATATGCAAAATATGGGAACCCACAGCATCAGACTGTAAAAGAACTGATTGTTCATAGGATACAACAAGTCTCCCTGAAACTGTGTCATGAACATCATGACAAACCATATCTCACATGTGATCATCCATGGTGAGAAATAGTCTCCCAAGCCTGTTTTCCTGAACGCAAGCATCATTATCCCCAATGCTACCAGCAAGAAAATTTCCATATACCTACTCCTCCTTGTCTTTTAGAATTGAGTTCTTGTATAATATCCACCACGTGGTGCATGTCCATGTTATTAACAGCAAAGCCATGATATATCCTCCCCATGACGGGCTGCACGGACCTGTCGGCACCGTAGGATTGTAAAGTACTGTAAAGTATGGCAGGCTTCTGTTTATGGCAAGTCTGTAATGCTCATATTTCATGCAGGCTTGGTTGTACCTATTGAAAGCGTTGTCTCTTTCCGAGGTCAGCTCACCGATGACGGCATTCTCGGAGGTAAGTTCGCTCTCAGTGTGTGACTGCACGTATGCAATGTACTCTTTTTGTGCCTCATGATATTTCTTTCTTGCCTCCCTGCGCTGTATGAGCGCATCATTCATCTTGGCATTGTTCACGGTAGCACGGTGTTCCTCGAGGAATTCCGCCAACAGGCCGCACAACGAGTCTGTCATGACGGCGGCCACTTCCGGATCATTGTCTTTGACCTGCAGTTTTATAGTAAAATATTTTCCGGACAGCTTGTATCTTATTTTTTCATCCAGCAACCTGCGGGAATAGATGCTGTCACGTGTTATGAACGGCTCAGCCCACCAAGGTTCCTTGTTCATTGTCCTTAGATACTCGGCGTATGTCATTCCGTATTTATCAACATTTGTCCTTAACATACGATTAAGGAAACTCTCCGACTCTATTACCATGGCATATGTCTCCGGATTTTGCATGCCTTCTTGCACCAGTTGCATTTTCTTTACCATTGCCTCTACCGGATCAAGCCCCACCGACAGTTCCATACTGATTTTATGCTCGTCCGTCACTTCCATACGAGCCGCATATTCCTTGGGCACGGACAGACATATTATAAATGCAAGCACAACAGACAAGAGTCCGTTTACGGCATACAGTTTTCTGCGCGCCAGACATTCTTTAAATATATCGCGTTCCGGCTCCTTGTCACATTCCGGCTGTATTTTGTCATGCATATATTTTTCCCTTGTCATTATCTCCCGTCCTTTCCATATATGACGTTCAGAATATCGTCTCCCTGTTTCTGTAGACAAGCATGGACACGCGTATGAGAAAGGCAAGCATGGTGTAGATGGCAAGTGTGAATATCTTTGGTCTGTTACTGTGCTTCACGGGCACAGTTGCCGACTGCACTACGGTGAATGCCGGTGTTCTCTCCTGCACCTTTGCCTTTGCCAGCTGCAGCTGCTCGGCCACCTGTGTGTAGATGTTGTATCTCAATTGCATTTCATTCTCCAGTTCCTCCTCCTTTGCCTTGACTGTTTGCAATATTACGTCTTGATTGGAGTCCGAAAACTCGGCATATTTTCTCCGCGCCTTTATATAGTCGTTTTTTGTCTCATCGAAAAGACGCTCCATATATACAAGGTCGTTTCTTGCCTTGTTGGTACGGTATCTGGTGATAAACACCTGCAGTCTTGCCTTCACAGAGTCTGCCATGGTTGCCGATATTAACGGATCCTGATCTGTTACGACAATCGATATCACTGAAGTTTTCTTGTCTACGTTACATTCAATATTACCGGATATATTTGACGCAATATCTGCCTGATCCTTCGTCAGCCTGAACGGGTCTATCTTTTTCTTTCCCCCTCCGCTCTCGCCTTTTATCTTCTTCACCAACTCTATCACCCATACCTTCGGATAGTTCCACCAGGATATCTTTTGCTTTTTCTCCATATAGTCATAGTATGTAGTGTTTATGTTCCCATCGGCTGACTTTACCTTGACCGGGAACAGACTCACGACAAAATCGGTAGATTGCATGAGGTCAGGGTATATCTCCGGAAATATGGCGTCGTCACCGCTCAGTATATTCTTGTTAAGCCCTACAAGACTTGCCATTGACGACAGTCCCGAACCAAGTCCGGCTCCCGATGATTCAGGGGCCAGCATAACCCCGGTCTTGTATATCTTCGGAATGCTGAACGCTATTACAGTTCCAACTATTGCACCTGTAAGACAGTAAACAATTATTTTTTTTCTGTCTGACAATATCAGTTTCATCAGACGGTACAGATCAATGTTTTTTTTATCGCTTGTCATATTATTTCTATATGCTTGTTTACTTATTTTATTCTTGTTATCTTTCTCAGAATTACCGTCAGTATGTATTTCCAATATTTAACATATGCTATATGCATGTTCTCTATTCCATAAACAACACGCATACATAAAGCATTTCTGGCACACCACAGTCCCTGTCTTGATATTCCCGATGTATCACTTAACGATATCACCGTATCCACTTTCATGTACAACCTCTCCGGTACGGCAAGAAAAAACATGAGATCTGACACGGTATAGGGACGTGTGACGGTATAATATCCGTATTCATCATGAAGCGAGCGACGGTATATAGCCGATTGGTGGAAAACGAGTCCTTTTTTTCTGTCGCTTGGCTTTATTGTGATTTTCCCATGTCCGTCAATCTCTGCATAATCTGAATACAGGAACTGCTTGTCGCCCGGAATATCACGATCTAAAATCTCACTCAGCACTGTGTCTGACGCAAAGATGTCTCCGGCATTCATACACACTACCCATTTGCCCGAAGCCCGGCGTATGCCTTTGTTTATGGCATCGTATATTCCGTTGTCCGACTCGCAGATAAAGTGATCTATTATGTTTTTATACCGTTGTATAGTTTTTTCTGTTCCGTCATGACTGCCTCCGTCCACGACTATAATCTCTTTCTGCGAAAAGTTTTGTGCTGCAAAACTTTTCAGGGTCTTTTCCAGTCCGTCTTTATTGTTGAAACACACGGTGATAACAGAGATTACAGGTATATTGTTGTTTATCTTGTCCATATTCCGTTTGCTTTATATGTGGTTATTTTCTTGAATTGCATGCGGTTGCATATCATACTTGGCAGATTTACCACAGTCATTGCCAATACTATGCTACACGAATCGGGTACAAGTGAGAAAGCAAGATATGTGACGGGAATAAAAGCAAGCGCAGCACCGGCTGTAAAAATCACCTGAAGAAACAGTGCACCGACACCATTAAGGAAATACGAGAAACTAAGACTCTCTATCAGTACGCCCACATACAAAGCTGTCACAGCCGTGAGCGCTACCGGAATATAAGTTTCCTCCCCTATCCATATATTGAAAAACCATGGCGACACGACAGCCATCAGTATTATAAGGAGCTGAAGACCTCGCGTCATTTTCATCATTCTCCTATGCGACTGTATTATCCAGCCCATGTCTCCCTTCTCGTATGCATCGGTTGTTGCGCTCCAATACGGCGTACTTAGTATTGTGAATGCAAGTATGACAATAGTGAAATATCGGTAGACAATTTGATATGGAGTTACTGACGCGGGTGAAAGCAGGTGGGATATTATTATGTTTGAAGTGAAAAAAAGTATTATTCCGGACATCTGTAATATGAAGAACTTTATTCCTATGGTGAAAAGACCTTTCGCCGTCTCGATGCGGAAAAAGGAAAAAGACGGACGTAACGCCTTATATCTTACAAAGAAAGTGTAAGGGTATGCCATAATGTACACTATCAACGGTGATGCGGTGTTGACAACTGCTATTACAAGGAATGATCCGTGTCCTGTCAACCAGACGGCATACGTTAACACAAGGGTCAGTGTTTGCCCACACGTTACGATCAGATTGTTGACCGCAGGCAGCTGCAAACCCATATAGAAGTTTCCGATAAACTTGAAGATGAATGTACTGCACACCAGTATTATACACAATACCACTATCTTATGCATACCATGTATTTCGCCATGAACCACATTAAGCAGTGAATACACGTCAATATGCCATGCAATGGCACACAACACAAGCATCATGGGCAGGATGATGAATATCAGCATGAAAAACGTGGACGATACCAACTCTCGTGCTTCACGCATATCACCGTGAGCCATGGTCGCTGCCAACTTATTTCTCAAACCATTACCTAACCCGATATCCAGATGATCAATCCATACAAGCAAAGATGACAGAGTGAGCCACACACCATTCTGATATTCTCCGAGACAGTTCAAGGTGACAGGCACGAGCAAAAGCAACACCAGTCCCGACCAACCCTTTATAAGAAAAGAGAATATTATATTCTTTCTTATCAAGGCCGTTCTTACATTGGCGTCTCTGCCGGAGATGCAGGATATAGTATCTTTCAATGTCACTTTTCTCATTCGTCTCATATAACAACGCTTAACATATGCCTTTTATTGCATAACCCATAGGTTTATGACACGTAAACCTATGGGTTACGGGGCGTAAAGCTATGGGTTATGGGAATTGATAATTGATAATTTATAATTGATAATCAGGATTTTAGGATGACAAGCATGTAATCCGGGAGTATGACAGGGGGCTGTGGAGGGTTGTGGAACCTTGCAACCCTCCACAAAGGCTCCACAAAAGTAAAGCGACATTACAACACATTGTGTCTCAAACATTTGCACAACACGTAAGAGTGACAAAAAAAGCATTTGTGGAGGGTGTGGAACCTTTTTTTCTAAAACTTACGCGAGAAAAATTGCATATTTATCATGGTGGGCTACCGCTGCTGATTTTTGTATGTTTATCATATAAAGTTTCAAAAAAAAGGTTCCACCCTCCACAAATTCCATTCTTTAAGGATGCAAGTCGCTGATTATATGTATATTACAGTGCTGTGAAACCTCGTGTGGAACCTTGCGGTGCTGTGCAAGGTTCCACACGAGGTTACGGAGGGGACGATTTTCAGAAGGGCATGTCGTCTGATACGGGTTCCGGGATGTCGGCATATCTCTTGCGGTTATATTCTTCCGGTGTGCGGCTTATCAGCTTGTAGACATTGCCGTTGCGCCGTTTGATTCTTTCCACGCCGAGCCGTTTCATCGCCATGCCTATCCGGGTGCTGCTTATCTTTCCGCGGTAGTTGCATGTGATGCGTTCCAGCACTTCGCCCGTGCTCACCAGCTCTGCCGTCTCGCCGGGCTGTGGCAGGCGGTAGTACTTCGTTATTAGATCGCATGCTATGTCGGGGGTCACGAAGTTGCTGTTCTGCTTTTCCAGCTCGCGGTTGTCCTCGTCCGTCAGCCAGTATCTGAAGCCTGTTTTCCACAGGTGCAGCGCCTGGGCGTATATACCCTTGTGGTTGTAGTCCATGTCTCTGGGATTGTCGATGGCCTTCACCTCGAACACCATCCAGCGTCTGTTGCCGGTGTCGTCGTTGAGAAACTCGCGGTTGTTTCCCGTGGCACAGAACGAGGCTATGTGCTTGCGTTCCTCGGGATAGCGGTCGTAGGGTGCGCGCTCGTTGGTGCTTTGCATGGTTGTGAGGGCTTTCAGCACGCTCAGCTCCTTGCGGCTCATGCAGTCGATCTCGCTGAAGCATATCATGGCATACTGCGATATGGCGAGTATGGAGTCCTTGTCGGTCATGTTGCTGTTGCCTCTCTCGTTGAAGTATATGCGCAGTTCGGGCGGCAGGAGCATCTCGAAGAATGTTGACTTGTATATGCCCTGCTCTCCGATGAGCGCCAGTATCTCGTGGTTTATCACCTTGTCCGACAGCAGCGATGCCACCATGCCCGTAATCCACATGCGGAACATCTGCGTGAAACGTTGTTGCACCTCTTTCTTGTTGCCGCCGGCGGTGCCGTCTGTCACGTGTACGTGTTCCGCCAGCCGTGCTATATGGTCTGTCTTTCCGTCCCACGGCTCGAGCGCGTCGAAGTAAAGCGCGAAGGGGTTGACGCTCGTTGTGTGGTTGCTCGCTATGATATTGTGTATCTCCTTTGGCGATGTTGCGAAGCCGTTGTCGTCCATCATCAGCCACAGTGTGTTCTCGTCGCGGTCGGTTATGTTGCGGAAGTTGTTTTCACCGTGCCATTTTATCTCTATACGGCGTGTCACGGTGTTGTAGCGTATGAGGGCCTGCTTTCTGATGAAGTCTTCTTTCTCCTTGGCGCTCGTTTTGCGGCGGCATGTCTTTTCGCCGTGCTGTGAACGCACGTCGCGCAGTGTCCTTGGTTCGCGGTGCGACGGCGAGGGGCGTTGGCGCCACGTGCCGTGCTCGGAGGTGTGGGTGTAGCACGAGCGCATGATGTTCTCCACGTCTTTCGTGCCGTAGTCGGCAAAGCGTGCCGTCGCCCACCGGCGTGCCTCGTCGGCGTGTATGCCCATCTTGTTGAGCATGTATCCGGTGCGCATGATGTAGCAGTTGCGGTTGCCCTCGGCGTATATCACGCCTTCCGAGGCGAGGATCTTCTCGGCACGGGCGGCAGCGTCGTCTATGGAAAGCGGATGTGCGGGCGCGACGGAGCCACGGTGTGCTACGGCATCGGTGGGAGGCTCTACCCGTGACATGCATGCCACGGGCTCAGCATCGGGGTTAAACCATGCGCCGGGGTCGTGGCATATCACGGAGAGGCGGTTGGGGTTCTTGCACTTGTCGTCGTAGTCGGTACCGAGGAGGGCGGCAAAGTACTCGTTGCCGGTGTGGAAGGCACGTTCGTATGTCTTCGGGGTGATGTCCGGAAGTGGCGTGCCGTCCACGGCGTAACGGAAGAGCACGCGGATGCCGTTGCCCGAGAGCGTGGTATAGGCGAGCAGCGTGTGCTTGTCGGCACGGAGCAGTTCCATGCAGGCTGCGGGGGAGGCGACATGGTCGAAGTCGCACATGCCGATGCCCGTATATCCTGTAATCTTTTTGGCTCCGTGCCCGCCGGCGCACGTCACGGCAGGCGTTATCGCCGCCATGCGCTGCTTTATGCCGGCATCGGTCTGTCCGATGGCTTTGAGGGCGCGGTATTTCTCGGTGTCGTTCTTGAGCATGGTGCCGGTGATGGTGTCAAACACTTGCGCGAGGGTGATGTCGCGCGGACTTTTGTCGAAGGTTCCGTTGAAGAAGGATGTCTTTAGAGTAGAGGGCTGTTTCATGTTAATTAAGAATTAAGATTTAAGAATTAAGAATTAAGAATTTTGAGTTACGAATTACGAGTTGTTCGCGCTTCGCTGCGATTATCAATTATAAATGACGAGTTACGAATGACGGATGACGAATTGTCGCGCTTCGCTGCGATTGTCAATTATTAATTACGAGTTTTGAGTTACGAAACAAAGTTCGGCGACCGGAGGGAAAGCCAATTACGAGTTGTCGCGCTTCGCTGCGATTATGAATTATGAATTATAAATTATAATCGTTGTGTATTACAAGACCGTTACACATCTGACAAAAATAAAGGACAATAACATGTTGGAGTTGCCGTTTCCACCTGCGGGCATGCCGCCCGTGGCAGTGACCTTCAGGGTCATTGCAAGTCCTGTTATGTTATTTCCGTGGTGTCTCATGCCGTGTGTTTCCTTTTACATTGCTAAGTTACTAAATTTTATATTTACTACATACATATTCATTGCTTTTATGTAAAAAATCTTATGTCTGATTGATTTAAATCAATATCAATTACGAGTTACGAGTTACGAATTTTGAATTACAAATTGTTCTCGCTACGCTGCAATTATCAATTATTAATTATCAATTCCACAAGAGGGAGCAATTGGCTTTCCCTTCGGTCGCCGAACGTTGTTTCGTCATTTAATAATTCGACATCTGCCGCAGGCAGACAACTCGTAATTCCAAATTCGTAATTCGTAATTCTTAACTCGCAACTTCCCGCACCAAGCCCCCACAACCGGCGGCAACCGTTTTTGGGTGATGCCGGTGTAGTATCTTTGCATTGTAAGAGAACAACAATCATTTTTATTATTAACCATTAAAACCATTACAATTATGATTCGTTACAAACTTTATCAGGACAACCGTACAAACTCTTCCAAGAAAGGTTACTGGTATGCACGTGCCGTGAACGAGGAGACCTACGACACGGAAAAGCTGGCGCGGCACATGGCCGAGCACAACACGCCTTATTCGGCAGGCGTCATCAAGGGTGTGCTTACGGACATGATAAGCTGCATCAAGGAACTGATGCTCGACGGCAAGAACGTGAAACTGAACGACCTTGCCATATTCTCCGTCGGCATACAGTCGAGAGGCTCCGCAACGCTGAAGGACTTTGCCGTAAGTTCAAACGTCAGGGGAGTGAAACTGCGTGCCCGTGCCACCGGCAGACTTTCGGTGAACAAGATCAGAAAGGAGATAGTGCTCAAGGAGTATTCAGAGTACGGGGCGGAAACGGAAAAACCTTAAGAAAATGAAGAATGAAGAATAAAGAATGAAGAATTAAAGAATGATTTGCAGGTATTATACCGTTGTAGTCATGACGATAGAAAAACAATACATATCAAGTGCAATAGAACATATCTAAAGAAATGATTTGTAAGTATTCTACCGCTGTGATTGCAACAATAAACAATACCCCCAAATATATAAATGTCAATAGCACAGATAAAATGCAAATTTTCATTCTTCATTCTTTATTCTTCATTCTTCATTTCCTCATGGTTCTCCCAGCGCCTCCACTATCGCCCTTACCTGTGCCGGGGTGTATGAGCGGCAGCGGGGGTTCTGTCCTAATTCTTCGAGTCGTTCGCTGAGGTGGGGATAGAGTTTTATCCATGCACGCAGTTTGCGGTATGCAGAGTCGGGGGTAACAGTGGGACAGTAAAGCTGGGCGAGTTCAGTACGTCCGTAAGATCTTATTCTGAATTCCATGATGCTGTAGTTTTTTAGATGTTTGACAATAGTCGCGGCGAGGTGTCGCAACCTCGCCTGCGCACATACAAATATACTAAATATTCTGCTGACTGTCAAAGGATTACAGGATAATAACCGGCAACAACCGATTTATTTACAATTAAAAAAAATGTAATCATGAAAGAATCAAAGAAAGACTTTTTCCGCCTTGTCATACAGGGTCTGATAGGATTGCTTACCGCCGTTGCCACGGCGTTGGGAATGCAAAGCTGCATGTGATTAATTAAGAGTTAAGAATTAAGAATTACAAATTGTTCTCGCTTCGCTGCGATTATCAATTATAAATTATCAATTTCCCAAGAGGTAATTGGCTTTCCCTTCGGTCGCCGAACGTTGTTTCGTCATTTAATAATTCTACATCTGCCGCAGGCAGAGAACTCGTAATTCCAAATTCGTAACTCGTAATTCTTAACTCTTAACTCTTAATTCTTAATTCTTAATTCTTAATTCAAAATGAGAACAATAACACTTATAATAATCCACTGCTCTGCCACACCGGATGGCAAGAGCTTCAGTTTTGAATCGTGCCGCGCGGATCATATCCGTCACCGTGGTTTCAAAGACATCGGCTATCACTACTACGTGACACGTGACGGCATAGTGCACCGCGGACGTCCGGAAGAGAGTGTGGGAGCGCACTGCCGCAACCACAACAGGCATAGCATCGGCGTGTGTTACGAGGGAGGTCTGGATGCATCGGGAAAGCCTAAGGACACACGCACCCCGGCTCAGCTCCTTGCACTGCACATGCTTGTGGAACGCTTGAAAGAACGGTATCCGCGAGCTCTCGTAGTGGGACATCATGACCTTAACGCCGCCAAAGCATGTCCGTGTTTTGACGTGAGGTTTGTATAACTGCCGTATCCCTTCCTTTATCTCCCCTCATCTATATCCTTTTTACCGGGAGTGTGTCAAAATTCAATATTCCCTACAACGCGGATGATTTATTACAAAAATCGCACACAGGATGTCATAATATGCAGAGGAAATATATTATAACGAAGACTTCTGTCCCGCTACCTAAGAACCGTATTTTATGCTCTTTTATACTTTAATTTTGTGAAGCTTCCAAATCGAAGTGCAAAACTTTGATTATGGAATAGCCATTACCTCACTCCTCTCGTGAGGGGCTGCCCGAGCGGCGGGGGCGGACGAGACCGCCCCCGAGAGCGGACAACAGCAGGATA